>CAEZTR010000027.1_pt1 | contig 17300 bp, 16 predicted proteins | sample 7264261 | NCBI WGS metagenome assembly CAEZTR01 (sample SAMEA6813809, study PRJEB35770) | freshwater metagenome | biome: Freshwater; feature: Freshwater reservoir; material: water | place: Czech Republic | collected 2017-08-18 | depth 0.5m m
ATCAGTTCCAAACCAGAACGTGGAGTTGGGGGCGAGGCGCGGACGGCCGAGGATCTTCGATGGATTCTTGATTGGCAACCATGGCGCAGTGATCGCCAAGACGACGATAAGGATGAAGAAACCCGCTGCGATCCAGAAAAACAGGCCTAACCGCTTCTTAGGCCGAGCGCCATCAACCTGATCTGGATCAAGGGTGTGGAGAGCTTCGATGTTGCGGGAATCTCCATCGGCAATGCGCGTGACTTCAGTGGCGAGGTCGCCACTTGCACTAAAGACCGAGTCGGCTGCGGGACGGCCGGCAGCGTCAGGCGAGGGCGCGGGCATGACGAATCCTGGGATCGAGGGCGGCGTAAAGAAGGTCAACAAGGAAATTCACCAGCACATAGACACACGCAATCACGACAATTGCCCCTTGCACGGGAACGTAATCCTGACCCTGGATTGCTGCGTAGGTATATCCGCCGAGGCCATTCAGACCGAAGATGACCTCAAGAATGACGGCGCCGCCAATCAGACGACCAAAGTTGAGGCCAATCACCGTGATGATCGAGAACGTCGATGGTTTGAACGCGTGTCCGTAAAGGACTCGCCGAGGTGACATGCCCTTTGCACGCGCCATCGCAATGAAGTCTTCCTGCATTGTTGCGATGAGATCGGTACGAAGTAGCCGCATGTAGACGGCCATTTCGGCGACTGCGAGACAGATAGCTGGGATGGTCAGCGATACGAGGCTTGCTATCGGCCCGTCACTAAACGGTGTGTAGCCAGTTGCGTTTCCGATGCCGAGCGTGACCGGGAATATCCAGATGAGGAGCATCGCCAACACAAAGTTCGGTACGGCCAACAGCATGAAAAGCGTTGCACTCGAGGTTCGGTCGAGGACTCCGCCGGCTCTTTTCGCTGCGGCAAAAGCGAGTGGTACAGCGACAAGCAGTGCAAGGAACTGTGAATACAGAAGCAGTTCGATCGTTACCGGCATGCGCTCAGCGAGAGCCTCAGAAACCGGTTGAGCATTTCGCGCTGACGTACCGAGATCGCCGGTGACAGCATCACCAAGCCAACGCACATAGCGAACCGGCATTGGATCATCGAGTCGAAATTCGGCTCGTTTCTGATCGACGCATTCTTGGCCACCAGCACCAGCGCATAAACGAGTCGCGGTATCGCCGGGTAGAAGTTCGAGCAGCAGGAATGACAAGAACGTCACGCAAAGAAGCACAACAAGAAGCTGCACGATTTTCCTGCGTACAAATCTCATCGGGTTGCCTCAATGTGGGTTGAGATTGGCAGCTGCAGCATGGGGATCGGATCTCGGATTTCGACTCGCGAGGGAGCGACCGCCCCCATGTGACCTACGCCACAGGTCGGAACCTAGGCACTACCTGCCGACCTGTCAACCACCCTCAGAGTAGGCGATCACATCCAACCTTGTGAACCGAGTCAAGTTGAAATTCTCAACCTGCGACTCGACTTGATCAACTGGGCGCGGACCACTGCCCCCTCGACTCCAGTACCGCGCGCAACACCGCAGGGCGGTCAGTCATGATCCCGTCGACTCCGAGGTCGAGAAGACGATGCATCTCTTCCACGTCATCGATGGTCCAGACATGGACGGGCAGGCCAGCACGATGGGCCTTTCGAATGAAACGACTGTCGACAAGGGGAACCTTTCCGGTGTGGGTCGGCACCTGAAGACAGTTGCCTTCGGGGACCTTCCGTCCCAATCCGAAGCTCGCAGCCCGTAGCCGAGCGACACCCTTTGGGCCCATGGACGTGCATACCTCGGTGCCGAAAAGAGACCGGAAGTGATCGAGCCGTCGATCTGAGAATGACCCAATGCAGACGCGATCGAGCGTTTGTGTGCGACTGAGGAGAGCTGCGAGCGGCTCCACCACTTCATCGTGCTTGGCGTCAATATTGACCCGAAGGTTCGGCCATGTCGTGAAGAGATCTTCGAGAAGAGGAATCGGAGCGATCCCATCGATCCGGGCCTGGGAAACTTCAGCCCACGTCAGCTCTGAGACGAGTCCAACACGGTCCGTCACGCGATCAAGATGGTCGTCATGGAACGCGATGACGACACCATCTGATGTGACATGGGCGTCGGTCTCGACATAGCGATAACCGAGTTCGACTGCTCTCGAGAACGCTTCAAGTGAATTCTCTGGCCAGTCCCCAGCGCCACCCCGATGGGCAAAAGCGATTGGGCCGTCGTGTACAAGGAATGGGTGGGTCGCTTTCCTCACGGACGCACCGTAGACCCCAACACTCTCGTCTGGTCGGAAAATCCCCAGAAACCGATACCCTCACTTTCGTGGAGTCGACAGAGCGTTTCGCGATTCTTATGGCCCGCGACGAGCGATTCATCGCACTCGACGAGGCTGCATTTGTTCTCGCTTCTCATTTTCACGAGGGACTCGATGTCGAGGCGCGTCTCGCAGAACTCGATGCTCTGGCTGGCGGATGTGGGTCATCGCTTGAAGAAGTCCTTGAACGCGTCTTTTCCGTTCTTGGATTTCGAGGCAACACCGGCGGTTATTACGACCAGGACAATTCCTGCCTCGACGCCGTGATCGATCGGCGACTCGGCATCCCGATCACCCTTTCGATCATCTTGATGTCGGTTGGCCGACGTGTCGGGCGCGACATGAGCGGCATCGGCATGCCCGGCCACTTTCTCACCCTTGACGTTGAATCGGGCGCGTATCTCGATGCGTTTGACAGTGGTCAGCGCCTCGACGAGTTCGGTTGCCAGCAGTTGTTCCTGCAGCTCCACGGTTCCGATGCCCCATGGCATCAATCGATGCTCGCCCCAATCGGAACACGCGGGATCATCCGTCGGATGCTCAACAATCTGGCGCAGATCGCGGCAGCCGAGAGCGACCACCGATCGCGAATAGTCGCAACCCGACTTCGGAGCCTTCTCCCGGACGCCTCGATATGGGAACGAGCGGAATTGGCTCGTGCCTACGAAGCATCGGGCGATTTCGAGCGAGCAAGTTGTGTCCTTGAGGCTGTTGCTGCCGACGCTCCGGCCGAAGAGGCCAAGGGGTTTCGATTTGCTGCCGCAGGATTACGAGCGCTTCTGAACTAGAGGTGACATTCAGGTGTTCCCGAAATGTGCTCTGTTGCTGGTGGCGTTCACCGGTAGCGTGAAGTCATGACCCGTCGCACGAAGATCATCGCCTCAATCGGCCCAGCCTCTGACGATCCGCGTGTCCTCAAGGGTCTCATCCAGTCGGGAATGGATATCGCTCGGATCAATCTTTCTCACGAGTCGCTTGATCTCGCCCTCGAGAGGTATCACCGGATTCGTGCTGTTGCTGCAGAGGTTGGAAGGCCGGTCGGAATCTTGGCGGATCTTCCTGGTCCGAAGGTGCGCCTCGGCAAACTGCCGGGTGATGGCGTTCTCCTCGTCGACGGCCAAGAGTTCCTGATCACCCCGGGTACAGACTCAAGCACGGCCGAGGTATTTCAGGTCGATTATGAGGACCTGCTGACTGACGTTCACGAAGGTGACCAGTTGGTGTTCGGTGATGGAGCCGTGCAGGTCCTGTCGCTTGGACGACAGGGGGACCATCTCCGGGTTCGGGTCAACCACGGCGGACACCTCACCGGGCGACCAGGCATTCACATTCCGTCAGACCGGCTTCGTATAGCGACGCCGACGCCAGAGGATCTCCGTTTCCTCGACGCGTTTGTCGATGTTGGTGTCGACATGGTCGCCCTTTCCTTCGTTCGTTCCGCTCATGATGTTCGCCGGGTCGGGACCGAACCCGCACCACGCGGCCCAATGGTCGTTGCAAAAATTGAAACTCGCGCCGCGGTTCAGAACCTGGCGTCCATCGTAGAAGTCGCCGACGCAGTGATGGTCGCCCGTGGCGACCTCGGCTCGGAGTTTCCCATCGAAGAACTCCCACACTTGCAGAAAGAGATCATTCGCCGATGCATCGCTGCTGGGCGCCCTGTCATCACTGCGACGCAAATGCTCGAATCGATGATTCATTCGCCGAGCCCAACTCGGGCCGAGGCTTCTGACGTCGCGAATGCGGTCTTCGACGGATCTTCAACTGTGATGCTCTCAGGTGAAACCGCCATTGGTGACGATCCTGAGCACGTCGTCGATGTCATGTCGCGAATCGCCGCAAGGGCCGATGAAAAATTCGACTACGCAGGATGGCCAGCGCTGCTTGCATCGCTGCAACTAGCTACGGGAGATAGTTCAGACTCTCGTGTAACAAACGCGGTCACATCTGCTGCGCAGCGAGCCGCTAGCGAAATTGGAGCGGCCGCGATCCTTTGTATTTCTCAAAGCGGATTCACAGTTCGGTCGGTCGCCCGCTTTCGACCGAAAGCAAAGATCCTTGGGTTCTCTTCAGACCCTCGAACCGTTGCTCAGCTCACAATGAGTTGGGGAACCACTCCGTATCTCCTTGAAGCGTCTGGAAACGCCGACGAATTAACCAATGAGGCAATCGCGCTCGCAAAGGAAAAGGGTGAAATCCACTCCGGCGACCTCGTGGTAGTTGTTGGGGGTTCCCGATTTTCGAAGGGCCGTGTTACCGACACGGTGCGCGTCATAGAAGTTCCGTAACGCCATGAAGCGGGAGGTCAGCAACGGCCTTCACATCGGCCGTCTCGATCGGCCACACGCTCCACAAGTCATTTTCGTGCACGGGGTGATGGACAGGGGAGCGACGTTTCTTAGTGTCTCGAGACGACTTACGAGCACATCATGGTTGGTCTACGACCGACGCGGATACGGGCGTTCGGCCGCTGAGGGGCTGCCCGTTTTCGAAGATCATGTGACAGATCTTGTGGCGCTCATCGAACGCGAAGCTCTTGGCGAGCCTGTTGTCGTCGTTGGCCACAGCCTCGGTGGAACGATTGCACTGGCAGCAGCATCCCGAACTTCTTCATCGGTGTCGTGCGTTGTTGTCCACGAGGCTCCGTTGCCCTGGCTTGACTGGTGGCCAATTCGCGACCGAGATGGGCGGCGGATTGAAGACGGGTCCGCTAGCGATGCAGTCGTTCGAGTTATGGAGCGCACGGCCGGAGCAGACGTTTGGCAATCACTGCCTGAATCGGTCCGAAGTCAGCGATTGTCAGAGGGCCCCGTGATGATTTCGGAACTCGTAAGTGCCCGTGATGGTTGTCCGTTTCGAGAGGACAGTTTGCAGATGCCAATTGTGGTGTCGCGAGGCTCGCTTTCCCTCGGGCACCGAGAACAGGCACAACAATGGCTGGTCGACAACTTGCCTAGTGCTCGTTCGTCTTTGATCGACGGTGCTGCCCACAATGTTCAGTCCACGAATGCTCGTGAATTCTCTGAACTTCTCACGGCAGTCATCGAGGGTGTGAACCACTGATATTCGACGTAACGTGAAGCCGTGACTGACTCTCGACCTGTCAACCTTTCAACATCCGGACCACCAGAGACGGTGCTTCCCGAAGAACCAGCATCGTTGCGCCATGCGCTTGAGCAAGCAAAGCGCAGCGACTCTGATCGACTCACGGCGATTGGCGCGGTAGCGAGCGACGCACCCCGATCAAGCGCCGCTTGGGCAGCAATGGGGGAGAACGCGGCATCGACGATCGAGGCCTACGCCTACTTCCGCGTCGGCTACCACCGTGGCCTCGACACCCTTCGAGCCAATGGCTGGCGTGGTTCTGGTTACGTTCGCTGGGTGCATCCATCCAATCGCGGATTTCTTTCCAGCCTGAACGGGCTTGCCAAGGCAGCGGCGGCGATCGGTGAACTTGACGAGGCCGAGCGATGCGAACTCTTTTTGCGACAGTGTGATCCCTCGTGGCCTCCGGCTGATCTACAGAGCTGACTCGTGTCGTTGCCGAGTTTCACCGGCGTCGTCCTTACCGGTGGTTCCTCTAGGAGGATGGGACAAGACAAGTCCCTTCTGAAAGTTCACGGTGTTGCTCTCGCATCGGTTGTTGCAGCAGCACTCAACGAAGCCGGAGCGTCAGAAGTCATTGCCGTTGGGGGCGACATCGCCAACTTGGCAGCTCTGGCAGGGATTGATCGTGCCGTTCCGGATCGCTATCCAGGAGAGGGACCGTTGGGCGGCGTTCTTACTGCCTTCGACTATGCCCAAGACGATGTCGTTGTGATCCTCGCCTGCGATACGCCAGAGGTAGGCGCTTCGACTCCGGCTGCACTTGTGGCCGCACTTTCCATGGATCACCAGGTGGCTGTTTCCTACGCCGTCGTCGACGATCGAATCCAGCCGCTTACGGCAGCATGGCGACGCAGCCTCGCATGGGAGCGACTTCAGTCGTCATTTGAACAAGGAGTTCGCGCTCCGCGGAGTGTTTTCGGAGATCTCAGCGTTCTAGAGGTTCGTACAATTGCGCCCGAGGCAGTGGACGACGTGGATCATCCCGAGGACCTTCAACGCTACGCTGCCGGTTCGTAGTAGCCGACGACACAGAACGAGGGCACCGGGTGAGTTCAGTCCCAGAAATCGATCTCAGCGAACTTGAACGCTTGCTTGCGACGGGAGCAGTTCTCGTCGATGTCCGCGAAGACGATGAGTATGCCGATGGTCATGTCGCGAGTGCTCTCCACATCGCTCTCTCGACGGTTCCTGACCGAGTTTCAGAGATTCCCGCTACGGGGCCCGTCTATGTGATCTGTGCTCTCGGCGGCCGAAGCGCACGCGCTGCCGAGTTCCTCAGGGGACAAGGAATCGACGCAATCAACGTTGCCGGCGGAACCAACGGCTGGGTCGACAGCGGACGTGCTGTCGTTGTCGGCGATTCGCCGGTCTGACGAAGACACGTGACCGATCCACAGTTCCGAATAATTGCGACTGACGAGGAGTTCGCCCGGGTCATCGAAATCCTCCGAGATCAGCCGAGTTACGCACTTGATACCGAGTTCCATCGCGAGCGCACCTATTTCCCCAAGCTCGCTCTTGTACAGATTGCATGGCCCGGTGACCTTGTACTCGTGGATCCGCTCGCGGTCGATTTACGTCCATTCGCAGAGATTCTCGAAAGTGACAGCGTTGCGGTCCTGCACGCAGCAGATCAGGATCTCGAAATTCTTGAACTCGAATGCGGAACAGTCCCAAAGATCCTGTTCGACACGCAGATCGCTTCCGGGTTTCTGGGACTGAGTACGCCCTCGCTGACCACGATCTACGAGCGGTTCGTTGATTTCAAAGTCGGCAAGGGCGACCGTCTTACTGACTGGCTCCAACGACCGCTCACCGAAGGGCAGCTGATCTATGCCGCCAACGATGTGGCACGTCTTCTTGAGGTGCGTGATCGAATCGTTGAACAACTCGAGGCACGTGGTCGACTGTCTTGGGCGTTGGATGAATGCGAGATTCAGCGCGTTCGGCTCCGAGGACAACGAAACCCTGACGAAGCGTGGCGGCGCATCAAAGAAGCGCGGCAACTCAGAGGGTCGGCCCGCACTGTTGCGCGCTCTCTTGCAGCTTGGCGTGAACGCCGTGCAGCTTCGCTCGATATTCCTGTCCGCTATGTACTTTCCGACATCGCTCTCACCGGCATTGCTCAGCGACCACCGCGGGATCGCCGGGATCTTGAGAAGGTTCGGGGCTTCGACCGAGGAACCCGGGACGACGTGGTGAACGAGATCTTGGCGGCAGTGAAGGTAGGGATCGCCGACACCACTCCAATTGTCGACGATGTCAGCCCCGGCGGGGTAGAGAAGGATCTTCGCCCGGCCATTGCCCTGATCTCGGCCTGGATCGCACAATTGGCACGAGACCTCGAGCTCGACGCCTCCCTCCTAGCGACTCGAGGCGATATTGAGGCCTTCCTTAGAGGTGACGCCGGCGCCCGCCTCGCTGAGGGCTGGAGAGATGAGCTGGCCGGGAGGCCCGTTCGCAGCCTGCTTGAGGGCGGCGCTGCCGTTGCCTTTGCCGGAAATGGCGAACTTGTGATCGAAGAACGCTCCCGGCGACCCCTCTCATGAGCAGAAATGGGCCGGAGATGCCACAAGCACCCCTCGCGGGCCGATACACTCACTCGGCAATCTCACCGACGGGAGTTGGCCGTTGAAAAAGGGTCGACATCGGCGTTTTGAGGAAGCGAGAGCCCTCAAGCGCACCAACGACAATCTTGACGCGATCCTCGATGCTCGCGATGCCGAACCGTGCCCCGAGTGTGGGGCCGATCCGGGCCACGACCATTCGTCGTGGTGCATGTACGACGCCGAGGCCGAACGCGACGAAAGCGCTTGGCCCTCCTGAACTTCCATCGGTCCATCACCGGTGGACCGAACTGAAAGACACTCGTGCCCCCCTCATCTTCAGTCCCGCTTCGTAACGTCGCGCTCGTCGCACACGTTGACCACGGTAAGACCACCCTCGTCGACGCGCTTCTGCGTGCCACAGGCACTTTCAGCGACCACGCTGCAGTGGTCGATCGAGTCATGGACTCGAACGATCAGGAACGAGAGCGAGGCATCACCATCCTCGCCAAGGCTGCCTCGGTCACATGGAATGACATCCAAATCAACCTCGTCGATACCCCAGGTCACTCTGATTTCGGTGGCGAGGTTGAGCGCGCACTTTCGATGGTCGACGGAGTCATCCTTCTTGTCGATGCCGCTGAAGGCCCGCTTCCTCAGACCCGCTATGTCCTTTCCAAGGCACTCGGCCTCGGGCTACCGACTGTGGTTGTGGTCAATAAGGTCGACCGCCAAGATGCCCGACCCGAAGAAGTACTCGACGAGATCTACCAGCTCTTTATGGACCTCGACGCTGATGAGAGCGCCATCGAGTTCCCGATCATTTCTGCCATCGCCCGTGACGGTAAGGCCGTCGCCGGTATTGGCATGCCGGGCGCAGACGATGATCTCACGCCGTTGTTCCAAGCGATTGTCGACACTATTCCTGCGCCAACCGGTGACCCCGATGCCCCCGTACAGGCCATCGTCACCAACCTCGATGCGTCGGAGTATCTCGGACGTCTCGCCATTGGACGAGTTGTACAGGGAACCTTGCGCCGAGGCGAACAGGTAGCCCTTTGTGAAGAAGACGAGGGCCAGAACCCACTTCGACGCAAGCTCACCCAGTTGATGTCGTTCTCGGGCATCGGCCGACTCGAGGTCGACGCCATTCGCGCCGGCGACCTTTTCATCGTCGCTGGCTTCCCCGAAGTTGAGATCGGCGACACCCTTGCCGACTCGGTGAACCCCGTTGCTTTGCCTCGACTCACTGTCGACGAGCCGGTTCTCCGTATGACCTTTGGCGTCAATACGTCTCCCTTGGCCGGAAAAGAAGGCCAGTTCCTCACTTCTCGCCATCTTCGCGATCGACTCGACAAGGAAATTCTCGGCAACGTTTCAATCAAGGTTGAGCCGACTGAGTCGCCAGACATCATCGAGGTTTCGGGTCGTGGCGAGCTTCAGCTTGCGGTGCTCATCGAGACGATGCGTCGTGAAGGTTATGAACTTCAGGTCAGCCGGCCAGAGGTCATCGTGAAGGACATCGACGGCTCGAAGCATGAACCACTTGAGCGCGCCGTGATCGATGTGCCCGATGAGCATGTCGGCACCGTCACCCAAGCTCTTGCTCCTCGAAAGGGTCGTGTCACCGACCTCCGACCTGGCGATACAGGTCGCACCATTGTGACCGTCGAAGCTCCGGCTCGAGGCCTCATTGGTTTCCGCTCGCAACTGCTGACCGCCACTCGCGGCACTGCGCTGATGCATCAGCACAATGCAGGCTGGGTTGCATGGGTCGGCGATCTTCCAACCCGTAAGGGTGGGGCGATGATCTCGGACCGTCAAGGCACCTCAACTGGCTACGCCATTGGCAACCTTCAAGAACGTGGCGAGATGTTCATCGGTTCGGGTGAGGCCGTCTACGAAGGCATGATCGTCGGAGAAAACTCTCGAAGCGACGACATGATGATCAATATCGTGCGCGAAAAGCAGAAGACGAATATTCGTACGCACTCTGCCGACGAAGCCATCAAGCTCGTCCCGCCGCGTGAAGTCACCCTCGAAAATGCGATTGAGTTCATCGGTGACGATGAACTCGTCGAGGTAACTCCTCAGTCACTTCGTCTACGCAAGCGAATTCTCAAAGAATCCGATCGGCGTCGGACAAACAAGAAGTAAGCGTCAATCGGTACTTGCAGGAGCACGCTTTACGGATGGGTGCGGAAGGAAGACCTCTGTGCCGCGCTGCTCAATAAGTTCGACGACGCGGTCGTAGGCCCCTTGACCAACAAGGGCGACGATTTCATCCTTGCTTGAGACGTACACGGGAACGTCACCAACGAATGCACGCGGATCCTCTGTGCACCACCAGTGGAAATCGTCGCCGCCTTCGCCCCAGTCTCGTCGTTTCCATTCACGCAGAATGTTCGTCTCGTGTTCGTTGTCGTCAATGTGGAAGTCGAGACGTACTGGAACCTGCCAGCAGACTTCGGGTTTCCAATCAATGAAGTTTTCGCCTCGCGACTGAGCTGCCGTATGGAACGCGCAGCCGGCCCCGCCGGCGAACCCTGGTCGGTTGAGGAAAATGCAAGCACCCTCATGACGGCGTGTGACCCAATCTCCGTGATCTTTGTGGATCGGGCCGCCGAGGCTTGCCGCTACCTCTTTGAACTGCCATTCGTCATCACGAAGACGAGGGAAGACTTCAGCGACTCGCTTGCGGTCCTCTTTGTCTGAAAAATGGGCCCCGTGGACACAGCAGCCAAACATCTTGCCTTCATCGGGTTCTTCCTCGATGCCCAGGCAGCCATCTCCGTAGATGCACTTCCAATTGCTCGTGAGCCAAGTCGCATCGAAGGTGTACGTCTCGCCATCGAGATCGAATGAGATCCACTCGTGGACATCATCGTCACTGATTTCGCTTCGTTGCCCGGCCATCGGTTGATCCATTCAGTTCATGGGAATGAGGATGAGCGAGACCCTAGTTGCTCGCTCTGTCACATTTGGTGAGTAAGGATGTCGTTATGTCAGGAGAGTTCGACGACATCCGCCAACGCCTCGAATCGATCGCCGAGGAACTTGCTGATCTCGCAATCGTCCGGTTGCGCGAGTCAATCGATGCTGGAGGACACGAACTTCCGGTTGACGAAAAACGATTAACACGCGCACGACGTGCAGTTGAGAAGGCAATCGGACTTCTCAGCGAACCTGACGACACTTTGGACTAATTCACACTCCGGCCAGGCGGCCGTAGAGCGTGGTCCGTTGCTCAGCCACACGGCCGAGCGGTGCGACGAGTGCGGCGAAGTCTTTCGGCTCCATGCCCTGTCCGTGATCGGCACCCGCAGCGCGACTGATGTTCTCGTCCATGAGTGTTCCACCAAGGTCGTTCGCCCCGCACTGCAACGCCTGCTGGGCGCCGCTGACACCGAGCTTGACCCATGAGGTCTGAATGTTGTCGATCAGGCCTCGGTAGGCGATGCGGGGTACCGCGTGCATCAACAGGGTTTCGCGGAATGTCGGCCCACGTCGGGCTTTCTTCGTGAGATAGAGCGGCGTTGCCATGTGAACGAACGGCAACGGAACGAATTCGGTGAACCCGCCCGTTTCCTTTTGAAGATCGCGGGTACGAATGATGTGACGGGCCCAGTGAACTGGTCGTTCGACGGAACCGAACATGATCGTGATGTTCGAACGGAGACCAACGCTGTGAGCAGTGCGGTGTGCTTCGAGCCATTCCTCGGTAGTGATTTTGTCCGAACAAATGATTGCTCGGATTTCATCATCGAGGATCTCCGCTGCAGTTCCAGGCAACGTCTTGAGACCGGCTTCCTTGAGACGAAGGAGATAAGAATCAAGCGGTTCCTCTAATCGACGCGCCCCTTCGGTCACTTCGAGTGCAGTGAACCCGTGAACGTGAATATCGGGAACTGCCTCGGTGACTGCTCGGGCCACATCGATGTAGTAATCGCCATCAAAATCGGGATGGATTCCACCTTGAAGGCAAACCTCGGTTGCACCGAGATCGGCCGCTTCACGAGTCCGTTGGGCGATGTCGTCGAGCGTGAGTAGATACGGCGTTCCTCGAAGATTGAGGGAAAGCGGGCCTTTGCTAAATCCACAGAAACGACACTTGAACGTGCAGACGTTGGTGTAGTTGATATTTCTGTTGTGGACCCATGTCACGGTGTCGCCTACAGCTTCGGCGCGCAACTCGTCTGCCAATTGCGTAACAGCCGCAAAGTTTGGTCCGCGAGCGCTGAACAGCGTGATGATTTCCTCAAGCTCTGGAGTCTGACCAAGACGGACACCCTCGATCACTTCTGCGACAGCGCCTGTTGCTTTGCCTTCTGCGGGCACATACGTCGGAGGAGTGATTCGGGAACCAGCACTCCAAATCGTTGAGCGAGGTCCGATCTGCAGGACCTCGACACCGTCGTCGACCTGCTCAGGTGCTGCGGGCTTGAGCGATTGCACGAATACCGCGCCGGCATCGTCGCGGGCGAGGCCCTCGGCATCGGATCGATCCATAACGGCGAACCGAAGGCCCTCATCGATCCACTTCACGTCGTTACGGGCAAACTCGGGGTGCACCGTGAGGCGAGGCGCAAGGGTGAAACCCTTCGCTTCAGTAACCGTTCGAAGGATGTCGAGATCTGGCCATGGGCGTTCGGGATTGACGTGATCGGCAGTCACCGGAGAGACGCCGCCCCAGTCGTCGATACCTGCGTCGAGGAGAACTCCGAAGTCGTCGGAAAGGTTGGGTGGCGCCTGAAGATGAATGTCGGCCGGAAGGATCAACCTCGCTAGTGCGATTGCATCGAGGTAGACGTCGCTTGGGCACGGGTTGGCCGCATGCATTGCGGTTCCGGCCTTCGGTAGGAAATTTTGGACGATGACTTCTTGTACGTGTCCGTGACGCTGATGGGATGCAGCGATCGCTTCTAATGCCGCGATGCGGTCGTCACGGTTCTCACCTATGCCAACGAGGATGCCCGTTGTGAACGGGATCGAGAGTTCGCCCGCAGCTTCAAGGGTTGCAAGACGACGTTCAGGGGTCTTGTCAGGCGCGCCACGGTGACATTCGAGGTCACCTCGTAACGACTCAACCATTGCTCCTTGCGATGGAGACACCTTCCGCAGTTGCGCTAACTGTTCTGCCGGAAGTGCTCCAGCGTTTGCGTGGGGGAGCAGGCCTGTCTCATCGAGGACCAACTGCGCCATTGCGGCGACATAGTCGATCGTGGATCCGTAACCATTGTCAGCCAGCCACTGCGCTGCGACTGGATAGCGATCCTCTGGTGCCTCGCCGAGAGTAAACAGCGCCTCGTGGCAACCAACACGCGCTCCAGCGACAGCGAGGGCACGGACCTGCGCAGGCGAAAGGTAGGGAGACTCGAGGCGGGCAGGAGGCTGAGCGAAGGTGCAGTAGCCGCAGCGATCCCGACAGAGCATCGTGAGGGGGATAAAGACCTTTGGCGAATAGGTCACCCGGACGCCGAATGCCTGGTCGCGAATGGACCTGGCCTCGGACATCAACTCCTCAAGCGGGGCGTTCAGCCTTGACATTGAAGAGACCCTATCGGGGACTGCGAGAGCCCATTGCCTCAGAGTCGACGAGCCAAATGAGGTCATCGTTCGTCAAGTGTGCTGCCGGAGCAGTGAGATCTCCGTCGAGGACACGATGCAGCGCTTCTTTCTTGGATGCGCCAGCGACGGTGACGACCGCCGTACGGCAATGTGCAATACCAGCGAAAGTAAACGTGAGTCGCGGGTGTGGGTTGTGTCCAAGAGGGTCGACATTGGAGACGACGAATCGAGATGATGGCGCAGTCAATGCCTCAGAGTCGGGGAAGAGGGAGGCAGTGTGGCCGTCAGGTCCTAGACCAAGATGGATGAGGTCGATAGGCGGAGCCGAGCGCACGAGACGGTCGTACAGATCAGCGGCATCCGGCAGATCAGAACGCATTGGATGAGCAGAGGCCAAAGGCCCAACCTTGGAGAGCAAGGATTCTTCGACGAGCCGGTAGTTCGAGTCGGGATCATTGAGGGGAACGCAGCGTTCATCGCCCCACCACGCATCAATCCTTTCCCAGTGAACGGGAAACTCCGATTGATGAGAGAGACGCTCGTAGCATTTCCGCGCAGTTGAACCGCCAGAGAACGCCAAAGAAAACTGGGCTCTCGATGCCGAGGCTCGATCGACCACTAATTGCGCAAAAGCTGCAGCGACGTCGTCGACGACGACGAGCGAACCATTCACCGCAGAGTCTTCGCCTTCTCGGTGAGAGACTCAAGAAGGTCGTCGAATGACTTTGAGAATGACGCCACTCCTTCGTCTTCGAGTTGCGAGGTGACGTCTGAGAGTGAAAGACCCAACGAGGCGAAGTTATTGAGAACAGCGTGAGCTCCTGCAAGGTCTGCGTCGATGGTTCGAGCCACAGTGCCGTGATCGTCGAAATCGTCGAGAGTCTTTTCGGGAATCGTATTGACCGTGTTGGGACCAATCAGAGAATCGACATACAAGGTGTCCGGGTAATCAGGGTTTTTGGTCGATGTTGATGCCCAAAGCGGACGCTGAGGGCGAGCTCCGCGGGCGACAAGCGCATCCCATCGGGGGCCGCTGAAGGTTTCGAGAAAGGCTTCATACGCAACCTGTGCGTTGGCGACAGCTACCTTGCCCATAAGCGCCTTTGCGTCGTCGGAACCAAGAGCTTCGAGACGCTTATCTGTTTCCGAGTCAACCCTGCTGATGAAAAACGACGCGACGGACGAAACTCCGGAGAGGTCTCCGTCACGGGCTTCCAAACCTGCGATGTAGGCCTCCATGACTTCGCGATAGCGCTCAAGAGAGAACAGAAGCGTGACATTGACGCTCACGCCTTCGGAGATCATCGCTTTGATGGCAGGAAGGCCTTCGGCCGTTCCAGGAATCTTGATGTACAGGTTCGGTTGATTGATAAGCCCATGGAGGTGACGCGCTGCTGCGGCAGTGCCATCAGTGTCGCGAGCAAGGAGCGGAGAAACCTCGATCGATACGTATCCATCAATTCCGTTACTTGCGTCGTAGACGGGCCGCAGAATGGAAAGCACGTTATTGATGTCAGTTACGACGAGCTCCCAGTAAGCATCGGTTACTGATGTGCCCGACGCCAGCAACTCGCGAAACTGATCGTCGTATGCGTCACCGCCAGATATCGCCTTCTGAAAAATTGTCGGGTTCGAGGTCACCCCGCGTACGCCTCGGTCGACCCAACGCTGCATCTCGCCATTCTCAATCCAGTCACGGCGGACATTGTCGAGCCAAGGGCTCTGGTCTTCGGTTGCGTAAAGGTCAGTAAGTCGGGACATTTCTCAGCTCCGGATTAGTTGAGGACGATGCGTACGTGTTCGATGACGTTTTCGACTGTCATGCCGAAGAGTTCCATAAGTTCGGGACCAGGCGCGCTCGCCCCGTAGTGGTCTATGCCGACGCACGCGTCAGCCCAAAGAGCCCACCCAAAGGTGGAACCAGCTTCGACCGAGACGCGCGGAATGCCTTCACCAAGAATTGAGCGCTGATAGTCATCGTCTTGATCCATAAACAGTTCCCAACATGGCATCGAAACGACGCGAGCAGAAATTCCCTCAGTAGCAAGTTGGTCTGCAGTCGCAACACAAAGCGATACCTCAGAGCCCGTTCCGATAAGCACGACATCGGGGTCGGATTTGGTATTGCGGAGGATGTAGGCGCCAAGTTCAACTGCGGTGTTGCCAGCGGTTCCTTCGAGAACCGGGAGGTTCTGTCGACTGAGCACAAGAGCGGTTGGTCCGCCCTTTTCGATGGCGATCCTCCAAGCTTGTGCGGTTTCGTTCGCATCGGCAGGACGGATGACTCGCAGCTTCGGCATGGCACGAAGTGACGCAAGGTGCTCAATTGGTTGGTGTGTCGGGCCATCCTCGCCGACTCCGACTGAGTCGTGTGTCCACGAGTAGATGACGCGCAGGTCTGACAGTGCGGCAAGTCGGACGGGTGGACGCATGTAATCAGCGAAGACGAAGAACGTTCCGCCGAAGGGAATGAGACCACCATGTGCGGCCATCCCGTTCATCACTGAACCCATCGCGTGCTCGCGAACCCCGAAATGAATCTGACGACCGTCGCGGTTAAGGCGAGAGAACGCAACGGCACCATCGAGTTCGACGCCGCAGTTACCCGTGAGGTCGGCGCCTCCACCCATGAGGCCAGGAACCACAGGCGCAAGTGCGTTCAGGACCTTCTTGCCGGCGCTGCGCGTCGCAACGGATTCGCCCGCTTCCCAAACGGGCAAAGAGTCCTGCCAACCATCGATGCCGCGTCCTTCGAGTACCGCATCAAGTTCGGCGCGGTTCTCGGTCCAGTTCTCGTAGAGCGCATACCAGGCCTCGCGTGCCACTCGACCGCGGACACCCGCGCCACGCATGTGTTCGAGAACATCCTCAGGCGACCAGAACGATTCATCAGGCATGCCCATGACGGCTTTCGTTGCCGCGATCTCTTCGGCCCCAAATGGATTGCCATGTGCATGGGCGGTGTCGGTGAACTTTGGAGAGGGATAGCCGATATGGCTGCGTAGAACGATCAGTGAAGGTTTGCCGTCGATGTTCTTGGTCCGGTTGATCGCGGCTTCAAGTGCGTCGATGTCTTCGCCAATTTCACCGACGTTTTCAACGTGCCAGCCGTAGGAGCGGAAGCGCTCCGCTGCGTCATCTGAAAGAGCAAGTTCGGTGGGACCGTCGATCGAGATGTGGTTGTCGTCATAAATCGCAACGAGTTTGTCGAGTCCGAGGTGTCCAGCAAGTGACGCAGCTTCGTGAGAGATGCCTTCTTCAAGGTCTCCGTCGCCACACAGAACAAATGTGTGGTGGTCAAACAGTTGCGGTCCGAATTGTGCACGCAGCGCATGCTCGGCGAGGGCGAGACCAACGGCATTCGCAAGACCCTGTCCGAGGGGTCCCGTAGTGACCTCGATACCTGGTGTGTGGCCACGTTCTGGATGACCCGCAGCAGGGGACCCGAATTGGCGGAAGTTCTTGATGTCATCGAGCGAAAGGCCAAAGCCGGTCAGATAGAGCATCGAATACTGGAGAATCGATGCGTGCCCACCGGATAGAACAAATCGGTCTCGATTCGGCCATTCCGGGCAACTGGCGTCGTAGCGCATGACTCGCGCGTAGAGCGCGTAGGCCAATGGCGCCAGGGCCATGGCGGTTCCGGGATGACCGGAGTTCGCCTTCTGGGGGGCATCCATGGCAAAACCACGGACGACGTCGACGGTTCGGGATTCGATTCGGCTGTCGGTCACGGCCGCACCTTAGTGGTGGCGACGTCCGAAGATGACTG
>CAEZTR010000030.1_pt1 | contig 16916 bp, 16 predicted proteins | sample 7264261 | NCBI WGS metagenome assembly CAEZTR01 (sample SAMEA6813809, study PRJEB35770) | freshwater metagenome | biome: Freshwater; feature: Freshwater reservoir; material: water | place: Czech Republic | collected 2017-08-18 | depth 0.5m m
ACTGGCGCAGGAATCCGGTTGCCGGTCGTCGCTTCGAACGAAACGGTGCCGGTCCAGCCCTTCCAGCCGCTGGTGGCTGCGAGTGCGCTCTTGAGTGCTGCCGAAGACGTGCCACCTGCGCGGCCGATGGCGTCGGCGAGCACGAGCACCGAGTCATAGGTGTAGGGCGACCATGAACCCGGTGCTGAATTGAACTGCTTCGTATAGGCCTCGACCAGCGATGCGCTATTCGGGAAATCGCTCGGTGCGGGCACGCCAACCACCGGGCACTTCTGCGCAGCGGGAATGCCGGCTGCAGTGATGTAGTCATTGTCGTAGGCGCCGTAGTCAGCAAGACACTTCGTCGCAGTGTTCGAGGCGAGCATCGCCTGTGCAATCAATCCAGCTTCTGGGAAGTACGTGATGATATAGACAGCTGACGGATTGGTTGCGAGAACCTTGGTGACCGTGTCGGCGTAGGACGTTGCTCCGGGCGTGATCGACTCGGTTGCTGTGATCCGGATACCGGCGTTGCCCAACGATGCGGTCATGGCTTGGGCAGCCGACTTGGTGTAGTCGGTCGTGGAATCAACGATGAGCGCAACTGATGAGGCCTTAAGTTGCTTCACAATTGCATCAGTTGCAACAGGTGCAATCTGCGAGGTCATCGGCTGCAAGGTGAAGCCCATCCCTGCGGTTTGGTCTGAAGAGGTCAAACGCAATGGCACGAGTCCAGCATCCATATAGATGGGAAGCGTCTTCAGGCCAACGCCTGAGTTGTAGGGACCAACGACAGCGTCGAGACCGGCCTTCACGGCGCTGTTTGCGGCAGCCACGCCGGCATCGGGGTCGCCCTTATCGTCGATGGCAACAATTTCGATCTTCTTGCCGCCGACACCACCGTTTGCGTTGACATAGGTTGCGGCCTGCTTGGCACCGTTCAACATCCCTTGACCGAGTTGCGCCAGAGATCCGGTGATGGGCGCTTCGAGACCAATACGAATTGTGTCGGAGGACTTGGACGAAGAAGAAGACGAACACCCCGCCGCCAGTGTCATAACTGCAACAAGTGCAGCAAGTGCGGAAAGGCCAGCGAGTTTCAACTTCATTTGAGCTCCTTTGTAGACCGCCAAAGAATAGTCAGGCGTAGTGTTCATAGCTGCGACCCGGAAGCACAAGATTCCGGCCACCTCCTCAACCGCAAGAGAGTTGTTCTGTGTCTGACAACAACGAGTCCGAGACCTCAAAACCAGAGTTGCCCTGCTGCGAGGGCGACCTCTGTCGAGATGACTGGCACCGCAATCCCATCCATCTCGGTGCGTTCTTTCTCGTTGTCCTCCTTATTCAAGCAATGGATGTCGTACTCACGCTACGGATCGAAGATCTCGGCAACGACGCTGACTCCACCGAGAAACTTGTTCGAGCAATCGGCGACATCACTGACGTCCTCTTTGTCGTCGTCTTCATTGTCGTGATTATTGAACTTCTCCGCAGGCGATTCATTGCCTCGCGAGAATCACATTCACAGTTCACACTGATCCTTCTCTGCGTCTACCTCTCGGCGGCGTCTCTGAATGTCATCGTCAACATGGTCACGCTGGTTATGGCTCCGAGCCTTCAAAATGCCAGCCAAAACTGGTTGATCCTTGACTTGGTGCTGCTCTTCGCATCCAACATGCTGGCGTTTTCGCTCTGGTATCAGCTCGCCGATGCCTATCTCAAGGGTGGGGCATTCGACTTTCCACCAAACGCAGCACATCCTGACGATCCGCCGCGCTGGGTCGACTACCTCTTTCTTTCCTTCAATACACAATCAACATTCGGGCCAACAGTCGAAGGCATCCGAACGAGACCAGTCAAGGTCATGATGATGCTGCAGACGTCACTGTCGCTCGTCGTTCTGGTTGTACTCGTCGCGAGAATCATTGTTGCGCCCACCTGACTCGAGACAAACGCGTCCTGATCAAAAGCCAGGGGCTTAGACGCCCACTAAGTCCATAGCCTCTGCTGTGAGTTCGATCGATCGCAGACGCCCTTCGATTGTGGGCGACTGGTGACAAACCATGAGTTCATCAGCCTCGGCATATTCGGTGAACTCCAGCAATTGATCGCGGACTGCAGCTGGCGTTCCCACAGCGGTGTGCTTCATCATCGCTGCGATCTGCGCGCCTTGAGGAGACGCCAAGATTCGGTCGACTTCGGCATCGGGGACATCGACATTCGGCTTCAACAGGAAGCGGCGCAGACGCGCGCGGCGCGTCGTGGTGAATTGCGACTGCGCATCATCCTCAGAATCAGAAGCGATCACGTTCACGCCAGCAATGACATGCGGATGGTCGAGTTGCTCGGACGGACGGAAGTTTGATCGATACAACGCAACCGCTTCACCCAGTTGATGCGGAGCGAAATGCGAAGCGAATCCGAATGGCAAACCAAGGACTGCAGCCAGTTCGGCACCAAAAAGCGATGAGCCGAGAATGTAGATCGGTATGTGTGTTCCGCGGCCGGGGGTCGCATGAACGCCCGGAACTCGCGTCGTATCGCCGAGGAAGGCCTGAAGTTCAAGAACATCTTGGGGGAAATGCTCCGATGCACGCGGGTCACGCCGAAGCGCTTGCACAGTGACCTGATCAGTTCCTGGAGCACGGCCCAGTCCGAGATCGATTCGATTGGGATGCAACGTCGCAAGTGTGCCGAATTGTTCAGCAATGGTGAGCGGCGAGTGATTCGGGAGCATGATGCCGCCCGAACCCAAACGGATTGACTCGGTGTTTGCTGCCACGTGGGCGATGAGGACCGCCGTTGCCGACGAAGCAACTGCGTCCATGTTGTGATGTTCGGCGTACCAAACGCGGCTATAGCCATTCGCTTCTGCGGTCTTCGCTACCTCAACACATGCGTTGAGCCCATCGGCAACAGAATCTCCAGAACCGATGATGGCGAGATCAAGAATCGCAAGAGGAACACCCATTCTCTAAGCCTAGGACGACTGCACTGAGTCGGGTCAGGCGCAGCTACGAGCGGCGGGCCACAATGGGACATGCCCGCTGTTCCAATCGTTGACATTTCCAACCCCAGTGCCACTGCACGAGAGGATCTCGACGCTGCATGTCGTGACCATGGGTTCTTCCTCCTTGTTGGCCACGGTCTTGATTCGGTCATCGCCAACACATGGACCGAGACCGAGCGATTCTTCGACGCTCCCCGGTCAACCCGTACTGCAATTCGGCGCACCGAACAGAACCCCCTCGGCTGGTTCGATCGGGAACTCACCAAACGAGTTCGGGACCACAAAGAGGTCTTCGACTTCGTTGACCCTTCTGTTGGCGAGGCCATGAACCGCTGGCCAGAACTTCCTGGCTTTCGCGACGCAATGGTTCAGCACTTCGAGGCAATGAGCGACCTCGCTCATCGAACAACGGTGCTGATTCATTCGATTCTCAATCTTGCCCCTTCCTCAAGCAGTGCTCTCACATGTGCGCGTCAAGGAAGCACCGTTCGTCTCAACCTCTATACGGTCGGCGATCCCGTCCCTGACGATGAACGAGATGGACTGGCCGACCTTGGTGAGGTTGCACTTGGCCATCACACCGATCCCGGCACTCTCACACTTCTCCTTCAAGACGACACCGGCGGCCTTCAGGCGCTCGCATCTGATGGCAACTGGATTGATGTCCCGCCCGAACCAGGAACGATTGTGGTCAATCTTGGAGATTGCACACAGGCCTGGACCAATGACCTCTATCGTGCTGCAATTCATCGCGTCGTCCCGATGACCGAACATCGTCGATTCTCGATTCCTTACTTTGGCAATCCGCCGCGCGAATCAATCATCGAACCTGTCCCCGAACTCTCAACATCTGGCCCGCGCTATCGGCCGTTTGCGTGGCGAGAATTCATGGCCGCGCGGTCCTATGACAACTTCGCCGATCTCGGGACTGACGACACACAGGTCACCGACTACCGAATCGAAGGATCGGAACAATCTTCATGACCATTCGCAAGAACGTCGCCATCGTCGGCGCTGCTGGATCCTGTGGTCGGCAATTAGCAGTGCAACTTCTTGATCGAGAAATTCTCTCGCCTGATGCCCGGCTTCAACTCGTGGCCCATCACGGTGGCGCAAGCGAATACGAAACTCATGGTCTTCGCGCTGATCTGCGAGATGCGTTTGCCGACACCGCCCCAACGATCGAACTCATCGATCAGCCGGAACAACTCGATGCTGACATCCTTGTAATGCTTGCTGGGTCCACTGTCCCCACTGATCCGACACAGAACGTCGACCGCGTTGCACTCGCCCGAACCAACCTACGGATATTTACTGCGTTTGCTGAGGAACTCGCACGGCGAGGGAGTAATCCTCCACTTGTCATTGTTCAGTCCAATCCGGTTGAGCTGGGTGTAGAAGTTTTCTCTCGCGTCATCGACCGCCACTTGGTTGTAGGAGCCGGCGCGTACTCCGACTCCATCCGCTTTCGCCGCGAAATCGCTGATTCTCTTGGAGTCCGCCGCACCGATGTGAATGCGGTAATGCTCGGGCAGCACGGAGACAACCTCATCCCCGCATGGAGTCAGGTTGCCGTCGACGGAATTTCCTCCGATGTGTTGGCCTCATGGATTGCCGAGCAGCGAAACGGCCGCTCACTCGAACAACTCCCCGAGGAAATACTCGCCCATCGAGGCGAACTTCTTTCAATCGTTGCCAACCGCGATGTGCATGGCGCATTCGCACACGCTGCGCAGCTACCACCAGAGATTCGCGCCGCGGTGAAACCATTCCTTGTTCACACCACCGCGGGACACACCACCGAAATCGTTACCGCACATTCGGTAGCCGACATCATTGACACAGTCGTCAACGGAGAGCCCACGGTGCTCCCACTCCAGGTGATGCTCGACAACGACTACCTGGAACTCGCCGGTGTTGGCGGAGTTCCGGTACGACTCAGCTCACATGGCTGGACCGAAGTTATTGACCTCGGACTCGCTGAAGATGAAGTCGCCGCACTTCGACGAGCATTCAATGCAGTCGCCGCCGTTTCGGCAGCAGTCCAGGCTTCCTAACTTCGACGCCGAAAATTCCGTACGTGACTAGTCGGCCAGTGTTTCGACGTAATCAATGAGCGCTTTCATACCGACTCTGTAGGCATTCTCCGTAACGTCGCTTGTTGACTTCACTGTTTTTGCAGCAACGTCGAATGCAGGATTTTCAAGCAACCGGTAACGGGCACGGCGAATTTCCATATTCTCTGGCGCCCGCGACAGATCGAAAATGGCCGAACCGATCGCGTAACTCTCGATGGTCTGGTAACCCTGCACCAGATTCTCGCCAGACAGGCCTAAAGCTTCGAGATTGGCGATTGCACTTTTCATAAGCACAAGTGCGGCTGGCGTGTCTCCTTCGCTCACCGCAATAGCGGCGGCTAACTGCGGATGGGCAACCATCTCGCGACGCGACGCCATCATCTGGGCTTCTATGCGTTCCCGAGGTGAGCCCGAATTCGGAACCGCTTCGAGGATTGCGAGAAAGAGTGCGTCGACCATCGCGGCGAGAAGCGCTCCCTTACTGCGAAAGTGGCGATAGCAAGCGGTCGCATCGACCCCGAGAAGATCGCCCAACACTCGCATCGTGAGTGCATTGAGACCGTTCTCATCGACATACTTCGTCGCAACTTCGACGAAGTCAGCTTTGGTCAGAGTTCGGTTTCTTGCCATCGTTGTAGTCTACGCTGTTGTCATCAAATTTTGAGCAACTCTCGGCCCCCGCAACGCAATTGCTCCCTACGATTCTGAAGTGACTATGACCTCAACCCCTCGCCGCTCCGCTTCCATCGGCGCACTCGCTCTCCTCGTGCTGGCCATCGCGCTGCCAGCCTGTGGCGGGGGTGCGAAGAGTTCGAAGGGCTACACCATTAAGGCGCCGGTGCTGTGGGCGGGTGCAGGGGCCGATGGCAAAATCAATTCCGGCGTTGAAGACGCGACGGTAACCGCCGGCGACCTTGAAGATCCTGGTTTCACAGTCGACCTCGCGTCGGTCAAGGCAAAGGACGCCGGGCCGCAATGGCTCGCTGCTTCAGCTTCGGCAGCTGCGGTTGCCACGCTCTTGAGCAGTAAAGATCCTTCTCGACTCGATCTCTCCTACACAATCACCGGTCAGATCGATGGGCCTTCAGGTGGAGCGATGCTCACCGTCGCGTCACTCGCAGCTATTCGCGGGCTGAAACTTGCCGAGAAGACAACAATGACCGGAACGATTTCGCCTGATGGCAGCGTTGGTCGCGTCGGCGAAATTCCTGCGAAGCTTCGCGGAGCCGCAAAAGCCGGCTACAAGACCGTGCTCCTCCCCATGACAAATCTCACTGCCTCGGGTGAGTCGTCAACCTCAGACATGGTGGAGTTCGGTCGAACGCTCGGACTCGACGTCCAGGGCGTCGAAGATGTTGCAACGGCGTTCACCGCATTCACCGGCGAGACGATCTATCCACCTGCAACTCCTGCGCCTGCTCCGACACCCGCGACGACAGCACTCGTCACAAAGCAGGCAACGCGTCTTCTTGATCGGATCCGGACCGAAAGCACCGCGTCTACGAGTGCCTCGATCATTGTCCAACTTGGGCAAGCCTCTGCAGCCCTTGCAAGTGGCGATGTCGCGAAGGCCTACGGGCTCGGTGTCGATACCTACACACTGCTCGTTCGCGAAAACGCGATCACCAACATCAATTCATCCTTCGCCGATCAAAGTCCCTCTGGGCAGTTAGCCACGCTTAAGGAGATGAGTAAAGCTCTCGAACTCTTCAGTTCTGCCGCGATCGAAACAACGTCAAACATCACTGGGCTAGATCCTGTTGCGCAACTTTCCCTTCCGTTTGCCATGGGATGGTTCACGTGGGCCGATGCGATTCTTGAGGGAACGTCAAGTGCACTCGCCGCCGGTTCCATCACACCCAATTCCTATGGCATAACTGCTGCGGCTCTTGCCGAACAGCAAGCAGCTATCGAAGTCTTTGGCCCCGATGCGATCGAAGTCGTGCGATCCACTCCGAATCCTGCAGTCACCACTACTACCCCACCACCCGAGTTTCTCTCTGGCTACACCAACTTTCTGGTAACCGCCGGCAGCGCAAACCTGGACTACCTCTCAGCAGTTATTGGGTCGAAAGCAACGACCGATTCGAATGGCAATCCAGTCTTTGTTGCACTTGGCATGAATGCACTTTCAGCAACAGTCGAAGCCACTCCTGCGGATACGCAGCCAGTTAATGAAGAAATTCAGCAAGCATCAGTCGCTGTTACCTACTTCATCTTCGGTACCGGGCTTGTGTCGAATACCGGAGCAAACGGCATCATCGGTAACGGCGTGGGTGCAGACACTCGAAGCACCGTGACACTTCCTGGACTCATTAACTCGGTCCTTCTTGCTGAATCAGGAGTTGCCGCACTCGTCGATCTCCTTGCCAGCCGAAACCTTGATCCCGCATCTGCCCGATGGTCAGCGCAATGGGGTGTTGCTGCAGCAAACGCGTTGAATGGATCGGGCCGAGATGCTGCTGGCGAATACCTGGCCCTTAACGAACTCTGGTACGACGCCATCAATTGTTCAGTCCTGTACGCAGCCACCGCACCGTCGTAGATTGATACCCGGGCCACTGGACCGGGGGGTGCAATGTCCGCTTCGCGACATTCGTTGCGGTGGATCGTCATCACCGGATCCATCGTCGCTGCTCTTGTCATCATTCCGATCATCGTGCTCTTCTCGATGTTCGTCTTTCGTGACAATCCCGGTGCGAAGTCTTTCGATGATGCCCTTCAAGCATTTCGCGCAGGCGATCCCTCGGAAATTGAATCCATCGGTGCGGTTGTTGTCCGCCCGCCTGCCGGGGTGTATCAATCTGACGCTTCCGGAAAAGCTTCAATCAGTTTTCCACCGACAAGTCAGAACTACGGAACCCTTGCTCCCGTGACCGTGACCCACCAAGGCGACAACTGCTGGACAACGACAGTGGATTTCAATACTGCCTTCCAGCAGCGTTGGAACTATTGCATCGACAACGGCGTCCTCACCGAACACAGCAATCACACGACAACGAGCTGGGATCTCGGAGCAACCTCGATCACCAATCTCTCCGAGTTCAACTGCTCTCCTCCTGGCGAGATCATCAAGACCGGCGAACGTCGTGACGAAGTTTCGACCTATGCATGCATCGGAACCAGCGACAGCATTAGCGGAACCACCACCTCTGATGTCACTTTCGAATCGCTCGGCGCTGAGTCTCTCTACATCAATTCGGTGGCTACTCCGACCTTTCACTACCGAGAGAGAGACATTCTCACCGGCCCCCAAAAGGGGACGACCACTATCGATTACTGGTATTCGCTGCAGGACATGCTGCTCGTGCGAATGGAACGCCACATCAATTTGCGGACCGATTCACCCGTCGGCGAAGTCACCTACAAAGAAGATGGCGAGTGGCAGTTGTCCTCGCTGACGCCTGTTCGCTAATCGATCCTTCGATTAATTCGCCGGATCACCATCGAGACCACCGGCGTTCGGCAAAATGTGCCGATGGAGTATCTCTGGTTCTTTGTTGGAATTCTTGCGGGTGAGGCTGTGAAGTCACCGCTCGAGTACTTGGCGCGTTCACTCCGGGAACGACGAGTCGTCACACCCAGCCCGACAGTCATCGTGTGGCAGGTGTTCCTGATCTTGCTCCTGATCGAGTTCTGGATTGCATCCTTTGTTGTCTCCAAGGATGCAATGGGAATTGGCCAGTTCCTACTATTCCTTTTGCTTCCGTTTGGAGCATTGGTTTTGGCAACTCTTTCGAGGCCCACGGTGGAACCCGACGTTGATCAATTCACTGAATTCGAATCTCAGCGCAATGTGTTCTTCTTGATCCTCGCAGCGCTTCCAGTCATCAGCCTTCTACGCGAACTTGTCGCCGGAGAATCAATCCCTTTCGACGCTGATCTCGTTTATCGCATCGTGATTTTTGTCGGTGCGTTACTCGGACTCTTCATCAAGGGACGTAGATCTACTCTCGTCCATGCACTCGCGATGCTGGCACTGATCACTACCTATCTCTTTGATATGTACGCAACCATGCCGGCCTAGCCGACGATCGAATCGAACCTAGGGCCAGGCAAGAGGACAGGCATCGTTCAAAAGTTCGCCCTCAACGAGTGAACTGTGATGTTCCTTCATAGGTGAACCCGCCACAACCTTGAAGCGCGTGTTGTCGCCTGTGTAGCGAACGCTGATCGCCCGGCGGCGCTGCGTACGGCTCAGATTTCCACTCGCAGCATGAATCGTGCGCGCATGATGAACGGTGAGGTCGCCGGGTGCGGTGTCGAAACTGATGATTCGCGCCTCGCCCACCTGCTTGTCGTAATCGGGAACCTCTGCACCTTCAGTTCCGGGAATCGCGAGTTCTGAAACGAACATGCTCGGCCGATACTTGGTGGCGTCGAGATGAGAGCCAGCCACGAATCGAACTGCTCCCATTTCCGCAGTGACAACATCGAGTGGGACCCACGTCGTGCAAACGAGATCGCCGTCGAGATGGAAATACGCCATGTCCTGATGGAATCCGGTCTTCTCCTGCGTTCCGGGTTCCTTTACCAACACGCTGTCTTCATAGAGACGGACTTCATCGCTTTGAAGAAGTGACGACACGATTTCGGGAAGCGGAGATCGAAGTGCGAATGCTTTGAACTCATCTTGAATGAGCCAATGATCTGTACCTGCTTTGAACTGACCGCGAGGCGCGCCGGACGAGGCGACGGAGTCATCGACAAGACGGGCAATGCCACCGGATTCAAGGGCGTCGGCCATCTCGGAAAGATTGGCCATTGCGGTACTCGAGAGAGCGTCCTCGATAGGAGCTTCCATTGAAGCAACAAGATCGATCGGAAGGATCGACCTCAGGCAAACAACACCATCGCGCCAAAAGGTGTCGATCTCTTCTTGGGTGACTGCTCGTGTTGGAGAAATCCGTTCCATGTCTTCATCCTGCCTCAACAGAAAGGGCTCTGCGCAAATGATCTACGCGATGAACTCGCGAAGCGCATCGGCATCGGCCGCTGCTTGACGTTTCGCCATGGTGATGGCCTCGGGTACCGACTTGGGATCCATCAGTTTGGTGATGTCCATTGATTCTGGACTGCGCAGAAACACCTTGGTGCCAGATGCTTCAAGTGCTGACACATCTTTGGCAAAGTTCCCTGGTGCCTGTGTCATCGCCCCAATCGGAGTTGGCGTGGTTGTCGTAAGGCTCAGGATGACCGCGCGATCGCATCCGGCGAGTAGGTCGAGGTGAGTACCAGATCCGCTGACTCCCCCATCCATACAACGACGATCGCCGATGGGCTGCGGACTGAAGATTCCAGGAACAGCACTACTTGCCGCAACCGCGCGCTCGATACGAACTCCGGCATCGCGCGTGATGACACAACGTTCACCTGTGAGTGTGTCGACACAGGTGATGTGGAGTGCATCGGCAGGCCACGAACGTGAGAGCAGCATCGCAGAAACGCTCCGGGCCATCTTGTTTGCCGAGGGAGTGAGAGCGGCCAGTGCTTCATGACCGATGGAACGGACCAGTTCAGGTTCTGCGGTTTGTGCCGCAACAAAGAAATCGAGAGCACGTTGTTGACTTGGCTTCAACGAACCCGACGGCGCCAACATGCTGACAAGGGCTGGGGTCTTGGCAAAGAGGGAAACCTCGCGTTCGAATCGCCGCAGATTTCCCGCCTCGAGAATTGATGCGACCAATGAACCTGCCGATGTGCCAACAACGCGACCAGCTCCTTTGAGGTTCACCCCCAACTGCGCTAGTTGCTCGAGATAGGTGACCTGCCAAGCAACAAAAAAGATTCCACCGCCACCTAACGACACGCCAAGGTGAATGCCCTCGGCAGAACGTGCAGAAAAATCGATGGATCGAGCGAGTCCGTCGGAGGTCATCGCGAAAGCCTACCGAGGCTCTTTTGCCTTCGCCTGAAGAGCCTGGTGTTAGCGAAGAAAGACGATTGCACCACTCGTTGCGAGGACGACGAGCAACGCACAGCCCAAAAGCGCAAATTTCACGTCTCGCGTTCTGGACCAATCCACAACGAGCCATGTCACCCGCAAAACCGGTACAGCAATCAAAATGATGATGCAGGCTGTTCCGCTCCAGACACCCGCCGTTCCCGGGAGAAATGCACCACCAAGTGCGCAGGCAAACGTCACAACAAGAGCGACCATCAAAATCTTTGAAAGAACTCCGAAATCGTTCATCGGCGCACAATCAACAAGACGCCGATGACGGCGAGGGTGAAGGAAAGACCTCGGCGTACGAGCGGAGGCGGAAGAAGATGTTGAAGCCGAACGCCGACGGTGCCACCGACTAACCCAGCAGCCGCAACAAGCGCGGCGTCAGAAACAACTATGCGTCCCTGTGACTCGTAGACAAGAAGACCAACTGCAGCAGTCACACCAACCGTAAAGGTCGAGGTAGCCGCAGCGACCTTGACCGGAACATGCATTACTTCCGATGCAGTCGGTGTCTTCACCCATCCGCCCCCAACTCCGGACAGGCCTGAAATCAACCCGGCCATGCCCATCCCTAAGAGTCCGAGGGGAAGACGCTTCGCGCGATACGGAACGAACTCGTTACCCAATGGGTAAACGCCTGCGAGCGTTCCCGGTGTTTCACCAACGTCGGCGGCAGTGAGCGATGGATCAGGAAGATTGCGAATTCCTTTTCGTCGGCCACCAAAAAACGCGGCCACCAACGCCACCCCACCGAGTAGGACAGCAAGCAACGACTGACCAATGAGACCGGAGACCAACGCGCCTACGAGTGCTGCCGACGAAGCAACGATCTCTGTAGCGACCCCAAGTCGATGGTTCACAACGCGAGCTCTGAGTTGCTGAGGAGCTGCGGCGAGAGAGCCCGCAGCAACTGAGACCAGTCCGAGAGGAGCAGCGAACTTCGCTTCCATTCCCGATAAGACGAGGATGGGAACGAGAAGTATTGCCCCGCCCAAACCACCCAGCGTTCCGATTGCTGCAGTGAGAAAGGCAGCAAATGCGAGGGCGGCTGGATTCACAGATCGAACCTAGCAAACCAGTTGTCGAAAGAACTTGGGACGAACTGTTTCTCAGCGCTTGATTGTGATTGTGATGTCGGGAGCACTGATGGTTGACGTTTCTCCAGAGAACCAGGAAGCGTCAGGGGTACCAGCGAGGAATTCGTTAAGGAACGCAACCGTCAATCCCGTGCTGAGTTCCATGTCGCGGGCATAGGGCATGAACTCGGGGCCGCAACCTTCCGTTGCTTGCACCTTGATCGCGGCCGCAACTGCTGCGGGCGCAGCAGGCAACTTCGGAATTTCATCGAGGTACATGCACACATCGGTATAGGACTGATGGGCAGCGTCGGTCATCACGGCAAGCACTACGGGAGGACCGGTGATGAAATCGAACGGACGCTGTGAATCGAGTTCCAGCGGCGTCGTGATGTCTTTTGTTCCAACCATCAACATCACCGGAATCTTGATACCAGTGAGTTCAGCGTCAGAAAGTCGCCGGGTATATGGAGCCTGGCCAACAACAGCCTTGATGCGCGGGTCGGGCGCAATGGTTCCGGCTGGACCAGTGTGTCCACCAACAGTCGCCAACGCTGTGTAGCCGCCATAGCTGTGACCAACGAGACCGATACGCGTTTCGTCGATTGCGCCCTTCAGTGCCGGATAGGCCGAGTCTTTCCCGGAAGACTGCGCAAGGGCCCAGTCGATCTCGGCCTTGACGACATTGGGACGAAGGAAATCATTCACATCTTGTGAAGCTGATGTACCGAGAAGTTGATTAGCAGCGGTGTTGCCATCGTGATTTGCGGACAACACGACATAGCCATGGCTGGCGATGTCTTCCGTGAGGAACGATGCGACGAAACTTTGGCCGCCACTGCCGTGTGAATAGACAACAAACGGGAAAGCACCCGCACTATTCATTGGTGCCTTTTCGATCGCAACCTTCGAATCGAAATACGCAGTCGGAAGAAGCGAGTAGCGAGTAGGTGTTCCCGTCGCTCCGTCGGCGGCCGGATACCAAAGATCGGCGGTAATCGTCTTTCCCGTTGATGGATCGGGTATCGAGATGGTGTCGTGGCCCACCGCATAGGTGCCCGATCGAGCGGGCATCGGAGTCGGTGTTGCTGGCTTCGAACTACTACCTCCACCGCAGGCCGCCAAAAGAAGCGAGCCGACAATGACAACGAGGGCAGGTAGAGAAAGAGTGCGAGTGCGCTTTGACATGGTCGCCACACTTTCACATCAGGCCCCGAGCTCGTGACCAAACGATCTTCGGGGCAGGAAACCCGTCGGGTGACTACGTTGCTTGGAGCGCAAGGGGGAACCTGATGGAACACACGCATGACCTTCCCGACGGAATGGTCGAATGGATTGCTGAAACCGGTGGCGGGGAGATCACCGCACTACACCGACATGTCGCGAGGCGTGAGGCGTGGGTTGTCGATGTCACTCGACCAGATGGGTCGGTTCTCAAAGGATTTCTGCGACTGGAACGGACCCCTGCTGGCCCGAAGTCATCGACCTCGCTGACACGAGAGACCCGCATCATCCAAGCGCTTGCGCAGACCGATATTCCCGTTCCTGAGGTCTATGGAGTCAGTCAAGAACTCAACTGCACGCTCTTTGAGCGGGTTCGAGGACGCTCAGATATCGACAAGCTCGATGATCCCGTGCAACAGCGCGCAGTCATGGAGGACTTCATTCGAGTCATTGCCCGCCTCCACACGCTCGACCTTGCCGATCTTGGTCTCGACGATGCGATGCCGTATCTGCCGACGACTCCACAGGAAGCGGCGCTCAATGACGTCGATCTTGCGCTTGAGCAGTGGTCGGCGTTTCTTTCTAGCTACTCCGACCCACTCATTACCTATGGCGTTCGTTGGCTCCGCCAGAACGCGCCTTCGACCATCGCTCGTCTCTCGCTTGTTCAAGGCGATACCGGACCTGTGAATTTCATGTTCGACGGTAACGAAGTCAGTGCGATCATTGACTTGGAGTGGGGTCACTACGGAGATCCGCTTGAGGACCTCGGCAACATCTGCACACGCGAGTTCTGGAACCCAAGCGGTGGACTCACTGGCCTGTTTCATCTCTACCAAGAGGTGTCAGGTATTCCGTATACAAAATTTGCGGCGCAGTACTACCGAGTGCAGCAAAACGTTCGCGGCATGATTCCGATTCATGCAATTTCCGTCAACGCTCACCCTCGAGAATCGCTGGCATGGTTTCTTTGTTATCGGTACCTCGGCGATCGCGCCACATGCGAATCGCTCTCGGAAGCGGCAGGCATCACTGTTGAAATTCCACCGATGCCAGATGAACTTTTCGGTCCCGGCGAAAAAGATGTGTTTGCTGATGCTGCGATTTGGTCGCTCGAAAAAGACGTTGCGCCCCATCTTTCTGATGCATTTGCGCAGTCCCGTGCTGGTGATGCGGCAATTCTCATAAAGCTCATGGACCGCAAACGTCGATTTGGGGCCCAACTCGATGCAATCGAGTGCGAAGAGCTTGAGCCGCTACTTGGATTTCGTCCTGCCTCAAGACAGGAGGGAATGGAAGCACTCAACAAACGCATCGTTAGTGACGAAATCGATGACACCGCTGTCATTGCCTACCTCACACGGCGCGCCTACCGCGATGAATGGCTGCACGAGCCTGCCGTCTCTCTCTATCCGACACGCACCTGGTCGAAACTCGACGACTAGTTACGAATACGGCGTAAGCAGACCTTCGATTTCGGAAGGGTGCGCAACGAGTTCTCGTGCGCCTGCTTCTCGGAGTTCAAGGTCAGTTCCGAAACCCCAAGAAACGCCGATGAAATCGGTACCGGTGGCGGCAGCGCCGTAACCGTCGTGTTCCCGATCACCGATCATCACAACAGTTGATGGATCATCGATTGTGAGTTGTTCAAGTACGGAACGAATCACCACTGGTTTCTCAGCGCCAGCGCCATCGCGTTCTGAGCCCACCACTAGTTCGAACTGCGAAGCGATACCGGCATGATCAATGATCGGTCGTGCAAACGCAGTGCGTTTCGACGTAGCCACCGCGAGACGAAATCCCGCGTCGTTCAAACGCGTAAGGAGTTCAGGAATCCCGTCGTACATCGAGTACTCGTACATTCCGCCGGCGCCATAGTGCTCGCGATACACGGTGATGAATGACTCGATCAGCGATTCATCGGAAACCACGAATCCGAATCCCGTCGTTAACGGGGGGCCTATGAACGAAGAAAACTGTTCATCGGTAATCGCGGGAAACCCGTGATGCGCGAGTGATTCATCGACACAACGGCGAATCCCAGGGCTGCTGTCGATCAGTGTTCCGTCAAGATCGAACAACACCGTCGTGATTCCCATGCGTTCATTCTGACTCACCACGCAGCGAGCAAAACGCAAACGGGCCCCGACCGAAGCCGGGGCCCGTTGCAGAAACTGTCGTTTAGGAAATGAACACCGGATTGATCGGCGAGCCAGTTGCGCCCGTGACCTTGAGCGGTGACACCGCGATGACGCCCTCGTAGTTGCCGTCCTCGCATGGTTGACGAAGGTCGAGGTGCTCAAGCATGTAGATGCCCGCCTGCACGAGAAGCATCTTGTGCACGATGAGGAAGTCGTTGTTGTCGAACGGAATGACTTCGACCGCAGCGTTGTCAGAACCGACCGCAGTGACGTCTTTCTCGGCAAGCCATGCCGCAGCATCGGAGCCAATACCGGCCTGCAAGAAACCTTCGGGCTCACCTGCAGCGTTTCCAGCCCACCACATGTCGAGATGCCCGGTGCGAATAAGGACAACGTCGCCAGCGCGAACTTCGGTGCCCTGCGCGTCGGCTGCAGCCTGAAGATCGGCAGCCATGATCATGGTGCCGGGTTCGAGCCACTTGTCGGCGCCCTTGAGCTTCACGATGTCGAGAATGACTGCGCGTGCCGCAAAGCTGTCGACCTTTTCGATGCCGAGCTTGGCGGCGCCACCAAGCGCCCGCATTTCGCTGAAAGGCACACCGTTGTAATGCTTGTGATCCTCATACACATGAATGAGTGCATCCATGTGTGAGGTCGTGTGCGAGGCCATGACGAGCACGTCCTCGTGTGCGCCGGTGCCATCCTGAGCTCCGTAAACAGCGAACATGCCGTCGTCGGTGCCGTCCTGCAACGTGAGCCGCATCGGCGTTCCGCGGTAATCGAGCAACGGAACACCCTGACCCTGAATCGGGATGCCAAGGCTGTACACCTTGCCGGTGGTGATTGCGGCTGCGGCGGCCTTGATGACCTCAGGAGTGAGGTGGTTGAGCGCACCGCGCTCGTCGTCGGCGCCCCAACGGCCCCAGTTGTTCTTGCTCATGATTTCCCCCGATGGATCGACGTGTCAGTTCCTGAAAGGTACAACTCCGGCGGCATCGCTGCCGCCGGAATCACCTAGGCCAGTGCGGGAAGGATCTCGTTGCGAAGCAGGTCGACCTGCTTCCAACTTTCCGAAATCGGCATGCCACCACAGAGGGGGTGCATCGCGAAGACAGCAAAATCGCCTGCGGCCTTGGCCTCTTCAACTGCTTGGGCTGGCGAAACGATTTGGTAGAGACCCTCTTCACGAAGTTCGGCAACAGTCTTGGCGTGTGAGTGCGCCGAGGACTTGATGTCCGAGGTCTGCCATGAGGAGTACGTCGTTGCTTCGTGAAGGATGTGCTCGCCCATGGCGGCCCAACCAGCATCGACGTCTTCGGCAAAGAAGACATGGTGAAAATCTTCCGGCGGAGCCATGGCAAAACCCTGCGTGCCGTATTCAGCGCACTTTTCGTAATAGTGAGCTTCGATCTCGGGAACAGGGGCCGCCCACATGATGGGAAGTCCGAAGCGAGCGGC
>CAEZTR010000031.1_pt1 | contig 16818 bp, 14 predicted proteins | sample 7264261 | NCBI WGS metagenome assembly CAEZTR01 (sample SAMEA6813809, study PRJEB35770) | freshwater metagenome | biome: Freshwater; feature: Freshwater reservoir; material: water | place: Czech Republic | collected 2017-08-18 | depth 0.5m m
ATTACGCGCGCACACCCATCTCGAAGTGACACGTGTCGGCGACAATCTGGTTGCTCGCACCTCGCTCGGCCGCCTTCACCGCGTTGTGCTTGCTGGTCATACCGACACCGTTCCTGCTGCCGACAATGCAACGGCGCGCATTGAAAATGGCCGACTCTTCGGCGTCGGGTCGGCCGATATGAAGGGCGGGCTCGCAGTAATGCTCGAACTCGCGGCCACGCTCACTGAACCTGTTGTCGATCTCACCTACGTCTTCTACGCACGCGAAGAAATCGCGAGCGCCGAAAGCGGACTTGGGGAGTTATTTGAAGTTCGACCCGATCTCCTTGTCGGCGATATCGCGATTCTTGGTGAGCCGACCGATGCTCGTATCGAAGCTGGTTGTCAGGGAACGCTGCGGCTGCGAGTGCAACTGCAAGGCGTTCGCGCCCATACGGCTCGTCCCTGGATGGGGCGCAACGCAGTTCATCGATTAGCGGGTGTTCTTGCTGCGCTTGATACCTACGAAGCACGTTCGCCGATCATCGACGGTTGTCAGTTCCGTGAAGCGCTGCAAGCGGTTGCAATCGACGGTGGCATTTCTGGAAACGTTGTGCCTGATTCCGCGAGTGTCACTGTGAACTTTCGCTTTGCCCCTGATCGTTCAGCGTTTGACGCAGAAACTCATGTTCGAGAACTGTTCACACCGTTTCTTGAAGAAGGCGATGTTGTCGAAGTGCTTGATGTTGCCAATGCTGCAGCGCCCGGCCTGAATCATCCTCTTCTTGCATCACTTGTTGAGCGAAGTGGTGCGCAGGTTCTCGCAAAGTTGGGCTGGACAGATGTGGCGCGATTCGCTGCCCATGGTGTGCCTGCTGTGAACTTTGGTCCAGGCGACAGCACGATTGCTCATACGGCGGGGGAGTACCTCGACCGTGCACCCCTTGAGCGTGTGCATTCGGTGCTCGTCGGATTGTTGACAGAGTCCTGAACGCAAACGTGGCGTGTGCTGGTGCACACGCCACGTTTGAACCGAGGAGGTTGTGATTCAGAGCTTGCGCATAACCGTGACGACTTTGCCGTACACGGTGACTTCCGATGAGTGGAACTCCATCGGCGAAAGACGTGAGTTGGCCGGAAGCAATGTGACGGTGTCGCCATCGCGTGTCCAGGTCTTGACGGTGGCTTCGTCGCCAGGAATGCCGACGACGACAATGTCGCCCTTTGAAACATTGGTGCCGGCCTTGGCCACGATGTAGTCGCCATCGAAAATGCCGGCTTCGATCATGGAATCGCCACGAACACGGAGCATGAACAGTTCACCGTCGCCACACAAGTCAGTGGGCACCGGCATGATTTCTTCGACGTTCTGTTCGGCGAGCACATCGGTGCCGGCGGCAACATCGCCAACCAGTGGGACGTGACGGAACGGACGGCGTTCGCCGGAAGCGCCAGAGTTGGGGTCGTAACGGACTTCCATGGCGCGGGGCTTGGTTGGGTCACGGCGCAGGTAGCCGAGCTCGTTGAGGCGATTGAGGTGGTTCTGCACGCTCGATGGTGAGGTGAGGCCAACGGCCTGTCCGATCTCACGCACTGACGGGGGATAGCCCCGCTCGTTGAGGTGCTGATCGATCACATCGAGGATCTGCTGCTGGCGGGGAGTGAGACGGTCGGTACTCATTGAGGACTCCGGATTTTGGGGACGGATCTTGGGGACAGGTGGGGAGAACGGAGGGCAAGAACGCCGGTGGGGCCTTCGAACCTCTGTACGACAGTACCGGCTCAAGCGGCCCGAGGCAAACACCCGTTCGATTGGGTCTTGACATCGAACGGGTGTTCGTGTTTCGATAGTGGCACACGAACGGGCGTTCGATCCGTTCCTTCTCACCTCAGTTCCCCCTTCACTTTCCTGACTGTCACACCCCACGTGGAGACTTCCCTCATGGCTGCAATCTTGAACCCCACCGCCCTAACCGCCCCCGCTACTCAGACAGGCGCCGACCTCGCCGAGTCTCTCCTCGAGGGTTCCTCGTCGGTCGCTCCCTGGAACCGTGCCGAGGCCTTCGAGCCCCGGCGCCCTGTCCGTCACCTGCACCTGGTGACAGAGCCCGTAGCTCCTGCCCCCACGGCTCGTCGCAGTCCGGTGCGAGCCATGCTGGCGGGGCTGGGCCTCGCTGTGCTCGTCGCCTTTGCGGCGATGGGCATCGTTCCCTTTCTCGGTGCCGACGCTGCTGCCTTCACGCCGGCGTCGTCCGCCGACACCACGAGCCCGGCCGGTGCCGACGCCCAAATCGCGTCTGCACCGGTTGTGGCCTCTGTGGCCGTCGCCGCACCTACCGAGATCATCGTTCAATCTGGCGATTCGCTCTGGACGGTTGCACGTCGCCTCCAACCGCAGGGCGATCTTCGTGGCTTGGTCGATCGCCTCATCGAGCGCGTTGGCAGCACCAGCGTCACTCGTGGTCAGCACATCAATGTGAGCGGTCTGGTCGACTGACGCTGGTTGTGTCTCGCGCGTTCCATGTGGCGTGTGACAAACATCCATGTCTGACATGGCACAAAAAATCATGGTTCTGGCAGTAGTTTCGACATGTGCGTTGTCCTGCTTGTGCCCACCTCGATGACAAAGTCGTCGATTCACGACAGTCAGACGATGGTGATGCCATTCGCCGTCGTCGTGAATGTCTGGCCTGTGGCGCGCGGTTTACAACCTTTGAACGACTTGAATTGGTTCCCTTGATGGTCCTCAAGCGATCTGGCGATCGAGTGCCGTTCGAACAGGCAAAGATTGCCGAAGGCATCGCAGCTGCGGCCAAAGGTCGTCCGATCGAAGAAGGTGTCATTGAGCAAGCGGCAGCCTCGATTGCGGAGGAACTTCGTTTGCTCGGTCCCGAACTGACGAGTGAACAGGTTGGTTTCGCCGTCTTGGAACACCTGCGTGAAATCGATCATGTCGCCTACATGCGATTCGCGAGTGTCTACAAAGGTTTCGATGATGCTGCAGATTTCCAGCGCGAGATCACGTTGCTAACGAAAGCAACCGAACCAAAGCGTCACGATTCGCGCGCGTAACGAACTAACAGCACATCATCTTCAACGATGACGCGTGCGAGTTGAAGGCTCCGCGCAACTTGTGGCGATGAACCCGTCGAGTTCTGTGGTGCAGTTCCGCCAGTAAGTACTGGAGCGATTGTCTGACACCACTCATCAACAAGATCGTCACGAAGTAGCTGATTGTTCAGCGTTGGTCCGCCTTCGCATAACAGCGTTTTCACATCTTGCTCGCGGAGTTCCGCGAACGCTGCGCGCAGATCAACGGTGTCTGAGCCGGCGATGATGATGTCGGCGACATCGCGAAGTTTGTTGACTGCATCGGAAGGTGCAGTCGTTGTCGTGATCACGATTGGCCGTTGTGTCGGGTCACTGAACAGTCGTGAGGCCGGATCAAGATGCGCGCGTCCACTCACCACAGCGAGACGCGGAAGCGCTTGTTGTTCGCGCGCAACTCGGCGGGCTTGTGCGTCGGTATCAAGTTGCACTGGTCCGTAATTTTCAACTCGAACAGTTCCGGCCCCAGCCATAATCACGTCGGGGAGCTGTCGCAAGGCATGAAACATGGCTTTGTCGGCAGGACTGCTGAGCCCCCCTGAGCGGCCCTCGACCTCGATGGCCCCATCGATACTTGCGACCATGTTCACCAGAACCCACGGCCGATCCGTCGGAGCGGTTCGAGTATCGGCCGCGACGAGTTCCACAGGGTCAAGATTGGCAACGGGACGGGGAAAGAGCTGATCCACACGGCCACGTTAGGGGCCAATCGATGAAGTGGTCACAGGAACTGTGGACAACTGTGGACAACTGTGGAGTTGTCCACCGGTCATCCACCGTCTATCCACCGCAAATACACAGGGTTATTCCTCTTCCAACCCACAGGCATGAGCCGTACGGTTCACCCCGGGTGCAGTGCTGCGGCGCGAGCGACGGACGGTGGCGACGTTCTGTGCGTTCTCGGTTGGCAGGGCGGCTCCTAGGGCGTGGGTCTGCGTGACCCGCTCTACCTGGCGCTCGCGTTGCAGCGCACCCAACCACTCGAAATCCCACGTCAGTAGCGATTCTGAGGAATCGTTGACAAGGGTGGAATTACTCTGATGTAATTCCCCGACATCTTGTGGCCCGGAAGGTGAGGGGGCCAGAACAACCACAACATCTTGTGGTGGGCAGGAATCGGGACCCCAAAAGGGCTCGGTTTCGGCACCGAGACCACGACAAGACCCAAAACTCGTCCCAGACAGCGTCGTCCGGAGCGGTTCACGGGTGTGGTGGAACCCCTCAGCACTCCCAACGGGTTACTTGATTTGGTGGCCGCCCCCGGGCAACCGCTCCAGCTGCACCCACGCATCATCCCGCTTCACCCGCCTCAGCTTCTGCTGCAGCGGTCCCAACCCCGCTCCCGCTGGGTTGGATTCGCCACCACCACTCATATCGATCACTCACGCGGAGGACTTCTCATGGCCCTGGCACCGGAACAGGCCGGCATCGGCATCCGTCGGCACTACACAAACGCCGACACCCACCCTTTTGACCAGGTCGAGTGGGAACGTCGCGACGCTCGCATCTCCAACTGGAAGACCGGCGAGGTTGCTTTCGAGCAGCTCGGCGTCGAGTTCCCTCTTGGATGGTCGCTCAACGCCACCAACATCGTCGCTCAGAAGTACTTCCGCGGCACCCCCGACACCGATGAGCGCGAATGGTCGCTCAAGCAGGTCGCCGATCGTGTTGCCGACACGATCACCGACTGGGGCATCCGTGACGGCTACTTCGTCTCCGACGAAGAGGCCGAAGCGTTCCGCGCAGAACTGAAGTTCATCATCATCACCCAGCGTGCAGCGTTCAACTCGCCGGTGTGGTTCAACATCGGCGTTGAAGGCGTCCCGCAGCAGGCATCGGCCTGTTTCATCTTGTCGGTCGACGACAAGATGGACTCCATCCTCAACTGGTACGTCGAGGAAGGCACCATCTTCAAGGGTGGCTCGGGCGCAGGTATCAACCTTTCGCGCATTCGTTCCTCCAAGGAATTCCTCAAGGGTGGCGGCACCGCTTCCGGTCCCGTGAGCTTCATGCGTGGCGCCGATGCATCGGCCGGCACCATCAAGTCCGGAGGCAAGACCCGTCGCGCCGCAAAGATGGTCATCCTCAATGTCGATCACCCCGACATCGAAGAGTTCATCTGGTGCAAGTCGCGTGAAGAGAAGAAGGCCCGTGCACTGCGCGACGCCGGCTTCGACATGGATCTCGATGGCGCTGACATCACCTCCATCCAGTACCAGAACGCAAACAACTCAGTGCGCGTCACCGATGAGTTCATGCAGGCCGTTGTTGACGACACCGATTGGCACCTGCGTGCGGTGCACGACGGCGCAATCGTCAAGACCATCCGTGCTCGCGATCTCATGCGTCAGATCTCGCAGGCCACCTGGGAATGCGCCGACCCCGGCATGCAGTTCGACACCACGATCAACCACTGGCACACCGCGTGCAACACCGGTCGCATCAATGGTTCGAACCCGTGCTCGGAATACATGCACATCGACAATTCCGCATGCAACCTCGCCAGCATCAACCTTCTCCGTTACCTCGGCGAAGACGGCGTGTTCGACATCGAGGCCTACAAGCACACGATCGAGATCATGTTCACGGCGCAGGAAATCCTCGTCGGAAACGCCGATTACCCGACCGTTCCGATCGGTGACAACTCCCGCAAGTTCCGTCAGCTCGGTCTCGGCTACGCCAACCTCGGTGCGCTTCTCATGGCCCTTGGTCTTCCGTACGACTCCGACGAAGGCCGTGCCCTTGCCGGTGCGATCACCTCACTCATGACTGGTCACGCCTACGCCACTTCGGCCCGCACCGCTTCTCGTATGGGTCCGTTTGCTGGTTATGCCGAAAACGCTGAGCACATGCTTCGTGTTCTTGGTCAGCACCGCGCAGCTGCGGCCACGATCGACGAGGAACTCGTTCCTCCGGCGTTGCTCTCCGCTGCACAGCAGTCGTGGGACACCGCGTGTGAACTCGCCGCTGAAGTTGGCGTGCGTAACTCACAAGCGTCAGTGCTCGCACCGACCGGCACCATCGGCCTCATGATGGACTGCGACACCACTGGTGTTGAGCCCGACCTTGGTCTGGTCAAGATGAAGAAGCTTGTTGGCGGCGGCACCATGTCGATCGTCAATCAGACGATTCCTCGTGCCCTCACCAAGCTTGGTTACACCGATGCGCAGATGGACGAAATCGTTGCCTACATCAACGAGAACATGTCAATCCTCGGTGCACCACACATCAAGGCCGAGCACATTCCAGTGTTTGCCTGCTCGATGGGTGACAACATCATCCACTACACCGGCCACATCCGCATGATGGGTGCGGTGCAGCCGTTCATCTCTGGTGCTATCTCCAAGACCGTCAACATGCCTGAAGATGTCTCGGTTGAAGAGGTCGAGAAGATTCACATCGAGGCCTGGCAGCTTGGCATCAAGGCCGTTGCCATCTACCGCGACAACTGCAAGGTGGCACAGCCCCTTTCAGCGTCAAAGAAAGATGACGACGAAATCGATCCAGTTGCTGGTGCAACGGAAGTCATCGAGCGTGTTGTCGAGAAGATCGTCTACCAGCCGATCCGTCAGAAGCTTCCTCGCACTCGCGTGTCGCGCACCTTCGAGTTCCGCGTCGCCGACTGCAAGGGCTTCGTCACCGTTGGCGAATACGAAGATGGTCGCCCAGGCGAAATCTTCGTTCGTGTGTCAAAGCAGGGTTCCACCCTCGCCGGCATCATGGACGCCTTCGCTATCTCGGTGTCACATGGCCTTCAGTACGGCGTGCCGCTGCGCTCCTTCATCGAAGCGTTCACTGGCATGCGGTTCGAACCAGCCGGCATGACCGACGATCCCGATATCCGTATCGCGAACTCGCTCATGGACTATCTCTTCCGCCGCATGGCGATCGAGTACCTCTCACCTGAGGAGCGTGCGGAACTCAACATCCTCACCACCTCAGAGCGCATGCAGCCGACGCTTCCGGGTGTTGACGAAGGTATCGAAACCCGTCAGGGCTCAGAGATGCCGGTTGATCCGCCGTCGATCGAATCAGTCACGACGCTTCTCACCGAGACGCAAACGACAATGGTTCGTGAAGTCAAGACAACCAATCACGATGCACCGATGTGCATGCAGTGCGGTGTCACCATGCAGCGTGCTGGCTCCTGCCACGCATGTCCGTCATGCGGCACCACCAGCGGTTGCAGCTGATTTTCGCAAACGCAGAACGCAGTCTGAATGGTGGCCCGGGCTTCGGCTCGGGCCACCATCATTTTTGTCACGCAGTAGTGATGCCGAGCCAGTTCGCCTGTGACGTATCGAAACCCGGAAACACTGATGCGAGGTTTGTTGTGCGCATGCGGCGGCCAAGCACTTCTGCGTAGACCTTTCGGAAGTCATTCATTACCTTCACATCGCCGCGGTCAGTGTCGATCAATCCTGGCCAGACGCCATGCACGCCGGGTTTCACGCCCGCGCCGAGGACCATCATCAGCATTCCGCGACCGTGGTCGGTTCCGCCTGAACCGTTGATGGCGATCCGTCGCCCGAATTCGGTGGTGATGATCACTGTGGTGCGAGTGGCGGCGCCCCCGATGAAGTCAAAGAACGCGCCGAGTGCTGCATCGAGTCCGGCAATCAACTTGTATTGGTTGCCAGTTGGATCGGTGGCGGAACCCATTTCGTCGTGTTCATCCCAACCACCAAGGTCGGCCGTCGCGATTTCGATTGGATAGCCAGCGGCGATCAACTTCGCGATCGGCCACAGCGCAGTTCCGAACCCCGATGGCCATCCTGTTGGAGGTGCGGAAGTGGTGGCGATTGGCGCGATCTCGGCGACGATGTTGGTCGCAGCCGCTGCGTGGGTTCGAAGGAGCTCGGTCTGTGCAGACGAGTACATGGCGCGTACTGCAGTTTGTACTTGGCTCGATGATGCGCCACTTCCAGCACTGAAAAGCGACAGCGACTGTAGGTTCGGAGTGGCGATGGCTTTTGAACCGCGAAGCGAAGGCTGCAGTCCATTGCCGATAGAAACGCCTCGTAACGCGTTCTCTGATGCACCCGAGGTCGCCGCTAAGTAGCGACCAAGCCAACCGGTCGTGAGGGTTGAGTCGGTTGCAGAGCCTTTGTCCATCATCGCTTGGGCGGAAAAATGCGAGCGATTGCTGTTGGGCGAACCAGCAGCTGGAATGAACGCGGCCTGGCCCGCATCGAGCAACGCCTTGATGCGCACGGCACCAGGATGAAGACCAAATTGGTTGTTCACTCCAAGTGCAGATGCATCAGGAATGGCAACCCCCGGCCGAAGGGTTTGATACGTGCTGTCGTTGAGAGGGCTTAAGAACGAAAGCCCATCGGCAGCACCGCGCAAGAAAATGTTGACGACGATGTTGCCTGAAGCAGTTGCGCTCGAGGTGACGGCAGCGCCGGCTTGACCAAAGAACATCGATGGTCGGATATAGGCGGTTGCCGCAATTGCTGTGGCACCGACGCCCGAGACGGTAAGGAAGCGTCGGCGATCCATTGATCCCAGAAGGGGAACGGCAACGGCCCCATCAAGTTCATTACTCGGCGTGGTTGTTTCGGGAGATTCGTTGTTCATGGTCATCACCGCATTTGGTTCTGTGGGGTCTGCAGGACGTAGGCAAAGACGGCTCGAGCATTGGATGTTGCTTTCCAAACTGTGGTGTTTGTCTGGCCCGATGCGGAAAGAATTGCGGCACGAGTTGTGGGATCAAGTGGTTCGCCAAGGAGTGCGATCGCTGCTCGATCAAGTGCTTCGCCCGCAGTGGTGGGCACTGGTGTGCCAAGAATTCGCGCGGCATCGAATTGCGGTGCTGGCGCACCAAACCCGTTTGAACCCAGAGTCGCTAGGTTCCAACGGGCAACCATCGCCCCAGCGGTTGTCCATCGAGCATCGTTGTCGGGATATCCGTCGGGTGTTTCCCAAGCGAGTGGAACCTGGCCCAGAAGTGCAAGTTGGCTCATGACTGAACTCTGAAAGTTCGTAGCACGGGCCGGATCCCATTGGAGCTGCACCGCCCGAAGATTGCCAGCGAAGTATTCGATTGGACGCCGCATCTTGCGTCCTGCCGATGCTCGGAACTCTGGGGAAAGAAGTAATGAGCGAACCATCGGTGTGATCGCGGTGTCGTTTGCGATGTAGGCCTGAGCCGCCGCTGTGACGACGTTGTCGGTGGGCAGTATGTGATCGCCAATAAAACGCACCGCGAGTTTGTGGGCGAGATGCGTCGCAGTCTTTGGGTGTCGTGCGAGGTGAACGAGCAAGGACTCACCAGCAGCGACGCCGGTGAGTCCGTTCGGACGCCAGCCGAGAACATCGCCGCCTGCTGCAAGGGGGCCCATGTTGTGCCACTGAGGCCGGAATTGGAATCCGCCGTCGTTGCGGTTGACGACCGACCACCCGGACAGAAGGTAGGAAACCTCCTTGACGTCGGTTTCGTCGTATCCGCCGTCGACACCCACCGTGTGGAGCTCGAGCATCTCTCGGGCGTAATTCTCAATAGGGAGTCGACCGCCATCGGCACGAGAAAGCGCTTGATCAAGATAAAGGAGCATCGCTGGCGACTTCGCTGAGGCAACCAACATGTCGGCAAATCTTCCGGTTGAGTGGCGACGGATGACGTCGCGATCATCGGTGGGTTTATGCCGTGTGCTCAGGTCGTGATTGATGTCGACGTTGAGGTGATTCGACCAAAAGTCCACGAGTAATTCGTGGAGTTGTCGGCTACTCCAAACGGCGCGCGCAACAGTCGCTGCCGCCATTTCCTGGCGGGTGCGCCATGGTTCGGCACCAGCGGTGATTTCCGTTGCCGTCATGAGCGATCGCGGGTAGCTGCGCAAAATTCCATCGACTACCGAATCATCGATGGACTGCCATGCCAATTGTCGATCGATCCACGCCGTTGTTCCGATTGCTCGAATCTCGGCAAGAAGTGCAGGTGTCTGACCGAAACTGAGTCGTCGGGCAACGTGAAGCACTTGGGCGGCGGTTTCACCAGTTACCGAGCCCGGCTGAATGGCGGGAGGAGGAAGAGTGGTTGTCGTTGGGGCTGCAGTTGTTGGTGGAACCGAAGTCGTCGGTGTCGGTGTCGGTGCTGGTGGGGGAGCAGGCGTCGGGGTGCACGCTGCGGCGGTTGCCGCGACAGCAGCAACTCCAGCTCCCAGCAACACGGAACGGCGGTTGAGGGTTCGAGGGATGGTTTGGGTGTCGTCTTCGCTGTCGGTAACCGGTGCGGCGTTCGGGGACGATTCCATAGCAGTGCTCTTCCTGAGGTCGGCAACAGTGGCTATGGCGTCACCGTGCCAGATCGCACGGCTGTTTGATGTAAAGAAAACCTTTAGGAAGGTTTCAGATCGGTTGACCTTGTCGGGCTGGATCAGCCCGGATTGATGGCTTGCGCGAACGTCATGAACACCCATGGCTTGGGGCCCTTGGTGTACTCGCTATGGACGAACTCGAGTTCAAAGCCGGCAGCCTTGACGAGTTCCACAGGGTCTCGGGTGAGATGGCAACCATCGGCCAGACGCTTTTCCAGCGGATCAAGGCGACGCTGCCAGGTCTGGGTCTTGGCGTCTGGGGCCAGACCATGTTCGAGGAAATGGAAACGACCGCCGGGCTTGAGGACTCGTCGGAGTTCGGCGAGTGCTTGCTCAACACCAGGAATGGTGCAAAGCGTGAACGTGCATAGCGCGCCGTCACAGGAGTTGTCGTCAAGCGCGACCGTTTCGCCGTGCAGTCCTGCGTACTGGATGGGAATGGGCGAGGCGGCAATTCGTGGCACCGCAATCTTGCGCGCGGTTAATGCAGGCTCAACGGCATAGACGAGTTCGATCTCGGGCGGGTAGCTCGGAACATTGAGGCCCGACCCAAATCCGATTTCCAAAACCGTTCCTGACAAACCAGCGGCAACTGCGTCGCGGCCCTGTTGCATGGCGGGCGTGCCGAGTGCCTTGTCGATAAAGCGGGGAACGATGTGCGTGCTGTAGAAACCCATGAACGCGACCGTAGTAGTTGAGGGCGATGTGATTTGGTCCGTTCTATGGTGAACGAAAACGTTGAGGGGGAGTTATGCAACTTTGGAGCGAAGAGATTGAGGCAATGCGACCCGAGGCCCGGGCCGTGGTCGATGCGGGCATGGCCTTTATCGCCGAAGCGTTTGCGGGCGATGGCGAGCCGCCAAAGGATTTGCTCGGAGCCGCCCAGCACATGCGCCGATCCTTTGAACGCATGTACTCGCCAGTGCCAGAAGCGATTGTGCGTGACATCGCAGGCGTGTCATGCCGAACCTTCGTACCCGATGTTCCGGCGACTGCGATCTATCTCCATTTCCATGGCGGCGGGATGGTGATCGGTGCTCCCGAGATGAGCGACTCTTCCAATCTCGATCTTTGTCGTCGATTCGGAATGGCCGTGATTTCGGTGGGATATCGCAAAGCCCCCGAGCATCCGTTCCCTGCAGGACCTGATGACGGAATCGCGGTTGCGAAATGGATCATCGAAAACGGAATCAGCGAGTACGGCTCCGATCGAATCATTGTCGGTGGCGAATCTGCAGGCGGGTACATGGCGGCTGCAGTTGCGCTGCGCATGCGCGATGAACTCAACGCAGTCGGCAACCTTCTTGGCGCGAATCTGGTGTTTGGTGTGCACGACTGGGGTCGTTCACCAAGTCAACGCGGTCTTCGAGTGCTTGATGGTCCTGACATGCTCACCCCTGAAGGCATGGCGATGTTTGGCGACTGCTATTTGCCCGGCATGACGATTGAAGAACGACGAGCGCCGAATGTCTCGCCACTTTTTGCCGACCTACACAATTTGTGTCCTGCATTTATGAGCGTCGGTACTGCCGATCACCTTCTCGACGACACGCTGATGCTGGCACCGCGTTGGGTCGCTGCAGGAAATGAGGTCGAGTTGTTTGTTGCCCCTGAGATGCCGCACGGATTCCAAGCATTCCCGTGCGGGATCACCTCTGCGTGGGCGGCAGCGCAGTTCGACTGGTTCGCTCGACGACTTGGGTCCTAACGCGACGATGCCCGCCCCGAAGGGCGGGCATCGAATGCGATCAGAAGTTTTCAGATCAGTTGGACATGCAACCGTTGGTGTAGATCACTGCCGGAAGCTTGCCCTGCTGACAAACAACTCCACGGTCCTGCGTGACCCATTTGCCGTCACGAGATGCCAACACATCGGTGACGCCCAATGTGGGTGCGCCGCTCGCAGCAGGAGGCGTGAGTTCTGCCCAGGCGTAGGCCCAGCCTGAGTCACAACCAAATCCTGTGACCTTGACGGTGGTCCCTGCAGTCATCGCGGCATCAACGCCAGCGGTGATGGCCGCCGAGGTGCACGCAGCTGCTGCTCCGGTCGGACCAACTGGGGCCGGTGTCGGAGTCGGAAGCACGCAAATCTTCTTCTTGGCTTGAGCGTCGGCGGAAAGTGCTGCCTTCGTCTTCGGGCCATAGGTGCCGTCAACGGTCAGGCCAGCGCCCTTCTGGAACGCCTTGATGCTGGAAATTGTGTGCGGTCCAATGATTCCGTCGTTGTTGCCAACATCGCAACCAACGGCGTCGAGCCATTCCTGCATCTGAATGACGTCGGCCTTGGTGAGGGTGCTCACTGGCTTCACACCAGATGTCGTGGGTGATGAAGCAGCAGTCGTGGTGGTCGTGCTCTTGTCGCTTGACTTGCTGTCGCTACTGCACGCGGCAGCGCCGGCCACGATGGCCAACGAAAGGACAGCAACGCCGAGAATTCGGCGCGCAGAATGAGAACGCATAGTTCCTCCGGGGGTAGGGGTAGAAGGCGAAACCGCCTTGCAGAACGGTAGTGAGTGGGGTGCTCAAGGCCGTGGACCCCAGCGATGTGCCACGCTCTCAGGAGACAGAGAAGGAGTGGGGCGTGTCCGGACCATTAGAAGGTGTGAAAGTCGTCGAACTTGGTATGTGGGTGGCCGGGCCGGCATGTGCCGGAATCCTTGCTGACTGGGGTGCAGACGTCATCAAACTGGAACCACCCGGTGGGGGCGATCCGGCTCGGACCTATCAAGCACTGTTCGGCACGATGATGCCCGACAACCCGGTGTTTGAGATGGACAACCGTTCGAAAAAGTCGGTTGCGGTCGATCTGCGAACGCCCGAAGGTCAGTCGCTTGCGCTTGAACTCCTCGATGACGCTGATGTTTTCGTCACGAACTTGCGCCGTGGCGCACTGGAACGTTGGGGGCTCGGTCCCGATGAAGTGATGGCGCGCAATCCGCGACTCATTTACCAACTCATCACCGGGTACGGAATGGAAGGACCCGATGCGGCGCGTCCCGCGTACGACATCGGCGGATTCTGGGCGCGATCCGGTGTGGCTTCACTTTTGCAAACACCCGATGGTCCGCTTCCGTTCCAACGCGGCGGTATGGGTGATCATCCCACCGGAAGTTCTGCGTCGGCGGCGGTGTGTGCAGCGTTGTTCAGTCGTGAGCGCACCGGTAAAGGTCAGTTGGTATCGACCTCACTCGTTCGTCAAGGCGTCTACACGATCGGTTTCGACCTTTCCATCACGCTTGGTTGGGGCGATCACATCGGTATCGGTGCCCGCGAAACCATGGGCAACCCCGCCATGAACAACTACACCTGTGGCGACGGAAAAAAGATTTGGCTCATCGGACAAGAAGCGCAGCGACACTGGCCGCCGTTGTGTCGCGTCGTTGGCCATCCCGAATGGAATGAAGAAGGTCCATACGCAACACCTCTTGGTCGACGCGAGAATGCACGTGAGCTGATTGCTGAACTCGACGGAATCTTTGCGACGAAGTCGCGAGACGAATGGGCAGTGATCTTCGACACGGAACCCGACATGTTCTGGGCGCCGGTCAACGATATTGACGATGTTCTGATCGACGAGCAGGTTCACGCTGCCGGCGCCTTTGTTGAAGTTCCTGAAGCAAACGGGTCAGCGATGCGGGTTGCGAGCCCGTCTGACTTCTACGGAACCCCGTGGGCCGCTCGTTCAGGTGCTCCGGAACTCGGACAGCACACTCGCGAAGTGCTTACCGCTATGGGTCGCACCGACGCGGAAATCGATGCCATGTTCGAAGCGGGAACAGTCGCATGAGTGTTACTGGGTACGACCTTCGATTGCGTCCGGCTCAACCCGCGACTCCGGCGGCAGACGCGTTCACAATCCATCGATCGCAACTCTCCAATGGTGTCGAACTTGCGTATGTGCGCGAAGGCATCGGTGGGTATCCGCTTTTACTCATCCACGGATATCCGGAAACCAAGCGAATTTGGTGGCGAAATATTGAGCCACTCGTTGCTGCTGGGTTTGAAGTCATCGTTCCTGATCTCCGCGGCCATGGAGACTCCGGCTTTTCAGACAGTGATACCTACGACCTCGTCACTTACAGTCGCGATCTCTACGAACTCACCCATGATGTTCTTGGACACCAGAACATCGGGCTTGTAGGCGGAGACGTTGGTGGTGTGGTTGCTGTCGACATGGTGCAACGGTTTGAGGGCTTCGTCGATGGCTTGTGTTTCTTCGACACCGTTCCGCCAATGGTCATCGACGCCTACGTTGCAGCAGGCATCGACATCGGTTCAATCAAAGCAATTGCTGATGGTCCGACGGGTGACTACCGACGTCGCCAGGGCGGCGAACCCGATGTACTTGCCGCTGAATTGAGTACGCCTGCACTGCGGCGCGCGTGGGTTGCAGCAATGTACGGACCGCGCCTTTGGGCATCTCCAGGCACGTTCACCGATGCAGACATTGATTTCATGACCGAACCTTGGGCCGACGAAGCGCGTCTGCGGGCCGGCTGGGCGGTCTATCAACTTGGTTACGGTCGATCTGCGGAGGAGTTTCCAATCCTCGACCGTACCGTTGACATTCCCACCCTTCTTTTCTATGGGGCAGACGACCAGGTTGTCGGACCCGACTTCATTCACTGCTGCGAAGTCGCGTTCACTGACCGTGTCGGACCATTCGTACTTCCTGGTGCCGGGCATTTCCTTCAGTGGGAGAGAGCCGATCTCTTTAATCCCACCGTCGCGATGTTCTTTTCCGCTCTTCAATCGAAAGTGTGACCATGACGATGTCCGAAACGCTCGATCCGCAAACTCCAATCGTGATCGGTGCATCAGAGATCGCTCATCGCGATGGTCCTGACTTTGCATCCGCCTCGGCGACAGAGCTCATGATTGAAGCGGTTCGCTGCGCGTTGGAATCAACTGGTGCGGGAGACGTACTTGGCGCACTCACTGGGGCCGTGCTCGTGCCTCACGGAACATGGACAGAGTCCGATCCCGGTCGTGCGATTGCTGACGCGATTGGCGCACCAAAAGCTCGAACGATTCGCAGTGAACTTGGCGTCCTACAGCAATCGTTGTTGGCGCGAGCGGCAACCGATGTGCGATCGGGCGCGATCGATGTCGCGATCGTGGTTGGCGGCGAAAACCGTTGGTCAGGAGTCGTCGCCGGCAAGGCGGGTGCGGATCTTCCTGAGGCTCCAGCGCTCGCATCGGCGGCAGAACCCGATGAAGTGATTGCGCCGCGAGAGATGGTGATTTCGCAGATTGAGATTGACCGCAACCTGACGACCGCAGCGCACCAGTACGCGATTATTGAATCCGCCCTTCGGCATCATCTCGGTCGCTCAACTGGTGCGCATCAACGCGAACTCGGCGAACTGTGGGCACGTTTTGCGGAAATCGCAGCAGAGGCTCCTGCTGGGTGGGACGCGCGAGCAATGAAGTCTGACGAGATTGCGTTTCCGTCGGAATCGAATCGAATGATTGCTGCTCCCTATCCCAAGTGGCTTATTTCCCAATGGAATGTCGATCAGGCAGCAGCGCTCATTTTCACGACGGTTGGTACGGCGAGTCGTCTTGGTCTTGATGAGTCGACGTGGGTTTTCCCGTTGGCAATGGTTGAGTCGAATGCCGTCATTCCGCTGCCCGAGCGCGCTGATGTCCATCGCTGGCCCGCGTCGCAACTTGTATCAAAGGCTGCGCTCGAGGCATCAGAAATTTCAATTGATGAAATCGGTCCGGTTGATCTCTACAGTTGCTTCCCGTCCGCAGTCGAAGTTCAGGCCCGAGAAATTGGGCTTCCAATCGATCGCGATCTCACCCTCACCGGCGGCATGACCTTCGGTGGCGGGCCGTTCAACAACTACGCGCTGCAGGGCGCAGCCGCCATGGTGCGCAAGCTCCGCGAATCACCCGACCCGACCTTTGGACTGACCAGCGCCGTGAGCGGTCTCCTAACGAAACCTGCTGTCACCGTTTGGTCCAACCGTGAGCCGAGAACCCCGTTCGTTTCGCTCGATGTCAGTGCTCAGGCCGAGGAAGCAACGGCGCGCCGGCCGGTTAACCCAGACCTCACCGGTGCCGGAGTCGTTGTGGGTGCCACGGTGATTCCAGGGCGTGGGGGAGAACTCACCACGGTTGCGCTGGTTGAGGTCGAGGGAATTCGCACGGTTGTACAAAGTCAGGATCATGCGTTGGGCGAGACATTCATGTCCGCCGATCCGGTTGGACTCGCCATCATCATTGGCGATCCGGGGGAATTCACGCTGGCCTAAGTCGCTGAGGCAGTCACGGGTCGGTCCATTCGTGGCCAGCCAACCGGCTGGGAAGTTCGGGCCCGCCCAATGCGACGCTTCGGCGGAATCGTGGCAAACTGACGGTTCGTCAGATTCTCGGTACGTGCCGAGAGACGCTTAGGAGG
>CAEZTR010000034.1_pt1 | contig 14936 bp, 10 predicted proteins | sample 7264261 | NCBI WGS metagenome assembly CAEZTR01 (sample SAMEA6813809, study PRJEB35770) | freshwater metagenome | biome: Freshwater; feature: Freshwater reservoir; material: water | place: Czech Republic | collected 2017-08-18 | depth 0.5m m
AATCCTCTATGAGGTTCAGCGGATCCGCGACGGCCTCTCATTCACCACTCGCCGCGTCACTGCCATTCAGCACGGGCGAGCCATCTTCAGTCTTTCGGCTTCCTTCCAAGTCCCCGAAGACGGCTTCGACCACTCCGCGACGATGCCCGAGGTTCCCGCTCCCGAGACGCTCCCCACTGTTCAAGAGCGATGGGCGGAATTCGCGGCTGAATACGACGACCACCGGTTCGAGATGGATCTCCCCTTCGACCTTCGTAACTGCGACTGGTCACCTGAAGACCGCCATCGCGAGTTGCCGCCCTACCAGCGAGTCTGGATGAAGGCCACGGGCAAACTGCCCGACGACCCCGTGCTCCACGCCTGTGCGCTCACCTACGCGTCCGACATGACACTTCTCGACACTGCCCTGCTGCCTCATGCACTCGGGCCAATCGACAACGTCTTCATGGCCAGCCTCGATCACGCGATGTGGTTTCACCGTCCCTTCCGGGCCGATGAATGGTTGCTCTACGCGCAGGAAACACCCAGCGCCGCAAGCGGACGCGCCTTCGCTACCGGCTCAGTGTTCACGAGCGATGGTCAGCTCGCCGTCACAGTTGTGCAGGAAGGCCTCATCCGCCCTCCGCGTTAAGAGCGCTTAGGCCCAGGCTGGCAACAGGCGGCTAAATGATTCGGCCGCAAGGATCGCAAAGACCACTAGAGGCGGAACCGTCAAGAGATACGCGACTCGAGGCGACGATCGGCGATAGAGAAGCACTGTCCCAGCGATGGTGGCCGCAAGGAAGATGACCGATAACAGCACGATCGGCCATGCCGTTGTGTCGCCTGTGTTTCCCGTTTGGTCGGCCATGCGCCCGTTTTGCGGTGTCGGTGCAAATGGCTTGCCAATCATCACTGCAACAACAACTTCGGCTTCGGCCGAGTTCCATGGAAACGCACTCGCTGAAGTCACGAGCGTAAGTCGATCATCGGTTGATGTTCCGTAGAGGCTGTTAAGCGGCAGCTTTCCGCCATTCAACGAGGACTCCACCGGAGCGACCGTTGTTGTCGTTGATTCACCCGTGGCTTCGGCGACTGCAGCGTCGACGGGAACTTCCGCCGCAGGCGGAACCGTCTCCGTCGGAGCAGCGCCTTCGACAGCGGGGACCGTTGTCGTTGTGGTACTCGTTGTTGTTGTCGTCGGCGCTGCAACTACCGGTGCCGTTATTGGATTCGCATCCGGTGTGAGTTCAGAGCCACCAACATCGGTGACTTGATAGAGGGTCTGACCCTGCGTTGTCGTCACAATGATTTCGTCGCCAATTCTCATTGACGAAAGATCACCGAACGTTCCACCGAACATTGTGCGGCGTCCAACGATGACCGAATTGCCTGGCTGACCGGGTGCAGCCGTACCCGGAACGTGGCCCGGACCGACACGGGTCGTTGCTGAATCAACGCCTTCGACGACAACGGTCTGGAGTCCGAGCGAGCCAATTTCGAGAACACTGACGGGGCTCCCGAACGCTGGCGCCACGGTCGGGACTTCGACTCCCTGCAAGCCAGTTGCTTGATTCGCTGCCTTATCGATAGACGTGCGGTAGCTATCGAGCAGCATTCCCTGATCGCGTTCTTGGAATAACGGCTCAATTACGTAGAGCACGAGTCCGAAAATCACGACTGCGATCACGCACCACAGCGCGACGAGTGGACCAGTGGAGAGTTGTTGAACGGGCGCGTCGGTCTCTTCAAGTTCAGCCTCAATCTGCTGGTCAGGTTCGACCAAGTCAGCTGAGGGTGCAGTTTTCTTCGATTCCATGCGATGAAGTACCGAGGTCACGATCTACGTCCGCCCCGGCCGAAACGGCTGAGCGACAAACGACCTGAGGTTGCCATCGCAGAAACGGTGAGCAAGCCCAGCACGGCGGCCAAACCGATGAGCGCCAGCACGTTAGTTCCTACCGATCGGCGCACGAACTCAGGCATCTCTGCTTGCACTGAGGCCAACTGCGCGTCGACAGCGACTGTGGAACCAGCGGGCGCGACTCTGGCCACCGAGGATCCGAATCGACTCGTCAGAGCGGAAGGCGGCAGCACTGTTCCGAACTCACCACCAGAAGATGTCGCGCTCCCATCCGGGACACAACTGTTTTCGACAGTTCCAACGAGAGCAATCTGTGCCTCTGCCGTCTGAACCATGGCTGGAGTGATTGCTTCCATCCCATCGGGAAGCTCCTGCTGACCGGTATGAGTCACGTAGGTCAACCAATTCTTCAAAAGCTGTTGCGAGGTTGCTCGAGGAATGCACTTATCATCGACGAGTGGCTTCAAAGGGGCGACGGCGTATTCCACGAATGTGAGCGGATACGGCTCGACGTTTTGCACCGCAGCCGCCGAGTAGTTGGGAACAAGGCGTCCATCCGTCGCAGTTGTCATTGAGGACACCGCTGAGAGCATCGATGCCTGCGTCGGCTCAACAAACGCGCCCGACGCATTCTGAATTTGCACCACGGTCATTCCAAGGCTGCGCGCCGTTGCAAGATCAGTGACCGCCCACACGCCACCAAAATCGCCATTGCTCAGCGTCTTGATCGTCTTGTCAAGAACGGACGTTCCAGTAAAGAGATTGATCACCCCCTGGAACGACGGGTCAGTCAATGCAAACGAGGTCAATGCACTCCGATCCCGACCAGCATCGGGTCCGAACGTACCGGTGTCTGGCACTTTCCAAAGATTGGGACGCAACGCGTCAAGGATCCCTGTCGAGTACCAGGTCGTGCTTTCCTTGTCTGGCACGGCGCCGAGTTGGATCGACGAGGATGTTGAGAACATGCCTGTTCCCTGAAGCTGAGGGTTGCGCGCATAGATCGCAGGTATGTAACTATCGATTTGGCCGGGCCCACCCGACAACAGCGCAGCAACTTCATCGAGCGTCATCTTGACGTCGGAGTAGGGCACTTTGTCGCCGTTCGCGCCCTGATAACCATTGCCAACCGCAAGGACTGTTGCATTCAAGGCGACCGGCACGAGAGCAGATCCACGCGGAGTTAACGGATCCGATGAATCACCTCGGCCAAGCCCTGGCGCAGAGTCGTAAACGACGCTGCTGTAAACAAAATCCACATCGCCGCGCGAGTACATCTCGAGTGCACTGCCTTCACCGGCGAAACTTGCACTACTCAAGGCGCCAGCTTGCGCGCCCGGAGACTTGCATTGTGCGAGCGTGAGATCGACCCACAAGCGCGTGTTCCGCTCGGAGCTTGCACTCGAAACGAGTCCGGCAGCTGGTCCACCGCATCCAGCGATCGGGTCATCGATCCTGTAGGTGAGAGTTTGGGTGAAGGGAATCCACCGAAGAACGTTGTCACTGCCAATTCCGCGCACTTGGATAACGAGGTCACACGGATTTTGTGCATCGCAGGTGAGGGACTGCGCCGCGCCGTTGGTGTCATTCCACGTAACCGTTCCGACACCCGCAGCAATCGTGAACGTGTCACCCTCAGGTCGCACTGCATTGGTGTAGGTGTTCGAGGCTTGGGCGGCGAGATCTCCAGAGGTGGAAATCGGGATGGAGGGACAGTTCGCGCCACCGATGCGGAAATCCTCATTAGGAACGAAAGAAGTGCTGGTCCCGTAGTTCACACCCGAGCGACACACCTGAGCTTTCGCACTTGAAATTGGGTGCGCGTTGTCAGTCCGGAGATTGATGCGAATACGCGTGCCGTCGCTGATGTTTTCGAACGGAGTAACTGACACCGTCCACGGCGTCGAAATATTCGATGCTTCAGCCCGCTTTGATCCCATTGGAAGGATCGACAGCACAACAAGGGCAACGACAGAAACCGAAATCAGGAATGCGAAGCTCCCGGCGACGAATCGCCGGGAGCTTCCACCTGCGGAACAGGGAGTGTCCGTCAAGCGAAATACCCCGTGAGATCAGCGACGAGGTCGACTGTGCCGACATTGTTGTAGAGACTCACACTTCCGTTGCTGCCAATTCCAACCTGGACAAGGTTTGGACGAACATCGCCAGCGACATAGTTGAGGCTCGCTGCCAGCGGACGAGTCACACCCGCAGGCCACACGGTGAGAAAGCTTGCGCCAGTCGGTGAAACAGCCGTGGTGTTCATAACAATTGCGACCGCAGAATTCGGAATGCCGTTAGCACCATGGATTCCGAGGCTGATTGATCCACGAGCGCCCACTTTGGCTTGAGTAACGCCGGTCCCGTTACGGGTGTCCATCGCCCGAACTGGGGTAATCGGGAAGAACTGTGCTGCCGAAGTATCGGGCGAGTAGTACCCGACGATATCTCCGACAAGATCAAGGGTTCCGTTCTGGTTGTAGAAGTTGACCTTGCCCTGCGTGCCGATTCCAACGATTACGAGGTTGGGAACAATGTCGCCGGGGACGAAGTTCAGGTTTGCAGCAAGTGGACGGCTCACACCGTTCGGATAGGCGGTGACATAACCCGCTCTATCAGGAGTAACTGCGGTCATGTTGATCACAATTCCAGTGGCGTTTGCCGGCACACCGTTGGCACCTGCAACCTGCAGCGACACCACGCCTCCCTGCGCAACCCGAGCTGCTGCTGCGCCCGTACCGTTTCGAGTATCAAGTGCTCGAACTGGCGTCATTGGCGTGAAGTAGTCACCCGATACCGGGGAGTAATAGCCGACGGCATCTGCAACAATGTCATTCGTGCCACCCTGGTGATACAAGGTGACCTTCCCGTTTGTGCCGATACCGACCGTCACAAGATTCGGCACGACGTCACCAGGCGCAAAGTTGAGGTTGGCCGCAAGGGGTCGAGAGACGCCACTGGGGTATGCCGTAATGAATCCCGCCCCGGTCGGCAGCACCGCAGTCACGTTCATTACGATGGCGGTTGCATCATCCGGAATGCCATTTGCACCTCTGATCTGAAGGTCAAGAGTGCCGCCTCCAGGAACACGGCCTGCAACGCCACTTGGGGTGTTCGTGGTTCGGGTATCAAGAATGCGAACCGGAGTGACAGGATTAAAACGCGCACCCATTCCGTCCCAACCGAGAGGGAACGACTTGAACACCGTGCCGCCCTGGACTTGAAGAAGAAGCGTGAGCTTGCAGGCGTTCGTTTCATCACACTGCACCGTGGACGTTCCACCCGACTGAAGGTTGAACGACCCACTTGAGCCCTTGCCAACCTTGAACTGAAGAGTTGCGGTACTGAACGGATCAACTGCAGTCACAGTCTTGTAGACATCGGCGCCTGCCGAACCAAGAGCGGTGGGGGTGCACTTGCCCGTGACAGTCGGCGAGAAGTCAGCCGTGTAATCGATCGTGCCAGCTAAGGAACACTGGCGGGCCTCGATGCCGTAAATCGGACTTGAGCCTGCTGTCACCGTCACGGTGATGGCTTGCCCATCAACAAGGCCCACAGTGGAGGAGGTCGTGACGTTCACCGGAACTGACGCAGTTTCTGCGCCGGCCGGGCTGAGCGTCGTAATTGAGAACAGATACGCCACGAGGGCGAAGAGAATGCCCAGGGTGCGAAGGGAGCGGAGCTTTGACATCGGTGTACGACCTCTTCGTTGTTGAGGGTGCAGGAGTCGACTGCGTACGGATGAAGAATGAACTGTGGAGGTAAGCGAGGCGTTGAGTAGCGGGAAACCGTTGGACAACGTCAGGTGAACTCTTTGGAGGCGAACTCACCGGAAGGTGAGTGGAACTCCTTGAAATCCGAAACCATTGGGGTACTGAAGCTTGAGAACCAGTTGGCAGGGGTGGGTTGAGTCGCAAGTGATGGTCGTTTGCGTGCCGTCCTGCAAGTTGAAGGTTTGCGAGCCAGTGCCGACTGTGAAGTTCACGGCGACCGGACCATACGGAGGCCGATTCGCAACTTCAACGAGCGAGTCAGTGCCCTGGGCGAAAGGCTTGGGAATGCAAAGCCCTGCTCGAGTTGGGAACATCTGGCCATCAAACGCAATCGCCACATCTCCCCGACACAACCGAGCTTCAACACCGAACGCTTGCGATCCGTTCGACGGACTCGCCTTTACCGACACCACATCCCCAGAGACCAAACCTTCGGTCGTTGAGACCGATACGGACATCGGCATGTCTGGTGTCGTGTAGGGGCCCTCTGGCTGAGCCGGCTTTACCGCCGTCGTCGGACTCGACTCCGTGCTCTCATTCGAATTGCCCCCGGCTTCAACCCCGTTAGCCGCTACTTCTACATCGCGTGATGACGACGAAGACGACGAGCTGCGTGTTGAAATCACCGCAATGGTGACAACAACAACAGCAACGGCAAGTAAGCCACCGAGGAAGGGAAGACGACGATTCATGAGTACGAAGCGATAACTGATCGTTCGTTGGGGCAGGTGTCAGTACACCCGCCCCAACGAGACTCGATCAGACCGAGATCCTCCGACAGGTGGAACCAGCGAGGTTGTAGTTCGCCGAGGCGGCAACCGTTCCTGTAATTCCCGTAGTCGGCAGGGGTGCAAAGCCGTAGCTGGCGATGATGGCCGCCCGCTCACCGTTACAAAGCGCACTCTTGGTTGTGCTGCCGTTCACATTGTCAAAGCCGACCGCCATAAGTGCTTCGACGTAGTTCGGCGAACGCTGGTCGAGCACGTTGTACACAAAGCGCACACCGATGAATGCCGGAACCGTGTTCACACGGGTTGAGCTCGCTTCGGTAATCGGGTAGCCGCCCGATGCTCCAGGCTGGACAACTGACAAGCCTGCGTCATTGAGCTGCCACTTACGGTCAGTGATGTTGTAGGCCGCAGGGTTTGCATTCATCGACTGAGTCGTGGTGAGGCCGTTCGCATCGACGTTGGTGAGAATGCCACCAAGACGTGCCGGCGCACCACCGCTCGGAAGCACTCGCTTGTCAATGGTTGGGTTGGCTGAGTTATTTGCCTGGTAAACCCACTGACCGGCGGAGTACGGGAAGATCGCCGACTGCCAATGAGCAGGATTAATCACACTGGCGTTGTTCTCTTCAAGCGGTCCGCCCGTAGCGTTGACATAAATCGGTGCCGGGCAGTTTGCTGACGGCGTTCCGAAGTTGAAGTTGGAGGAACCAAGCACATCTGAAAGGAAGAAGGCATAGGTGCCCGAACCCGTCTGCGGAAGGTAGCGCTGGATGGGGCCAGCAGAACCGCCTGGCACCTGTGACCAGTCGGTGTAGGTGCAGTTGTAGATCTTGACGAGGTCGGCCTTGGAAAGTGCGGCCGGGGCAGAAAGGCTGCCAGTTGCCCACGAAACAGCATCCAGAGCGAAGGCGAAGTACTGCGAATTGCCGGCGCTCACACCGCTCGAGGAGCTGTAGGAGGACGAACGAGCAATTTCCATGCACCCCTTCACGCCTACAGCGGGTGAGCCATAGGTGTTGTTGTCGGCAATCAAGGTCTGCAGCATGGAACGACCGTTACCTGAACCCGCGGGAATCGTGCGATCAGGGGCGACTGGTGTCACGCCATTTGGCTGCCAGTTCATTGTTGGGCAGTTCGCATCACCCGGAACTGCGGTGGCGGTGGTGGGGAACGAAGCGAGGTTCACCCATGTTTCGCCAGCTGGCGCATTCGCTTGGGCCATGATCGCATCCATGACCTTTTCGGTCGTATCAGAACCACCGGCGGCAATAACAATGCCAGTCGTCTGAGGAGCAACTGTTGCCGATGCGCCGGTGCTTGTTGAGATGAGACTCGCAGCGAGAGTTGCGAGTGCTCCACCTACGAGAAGGCTTCGTTTGAACAAGGGACTCTTCACAGCTTTCGGGTCCTTTCGTGGAAACGGAGTCGCTTTTGAGACGACTTTCCGCGGTGGGCATCCAGCCCACAATGTGATTACTGACATGCAGAAGTGAACGGTTCCCTTGCGGCGACCAAACTTCTGGTGAAGTTCGCGTCAACCTTGGGAAACATGAATCAGACAAAACTCGTGACTACGCACCGGACTTTTTGCGAGATCGGAAAATGCCGAAGCCGAGCGGGATCACCATCACAAAAAGCAGCAAGACCAACGCCAGAGAGTTCGAGGTTGGAATCGATGGTCCGGTGTAGGCAACTGGCGTCGCCTTGCGCCAGTCGGTGCTTCCGCCGCCAGCCGACTTTGTTGCGCCCGCGGCCCCCGCAGCGCCTGCACCGGCTGCGTCTGTTGTCGCACCAATGCCACCGGCAACATCACCGATTGACGTGATCCCTGCCAACGGATCAGGCGGACTTCCGCCACCTTCACCAACTGACCCAGAGAATCGCGGATTCGCGCAATTCGCAGCACTCAATTGTTCGGCAGGCTGACCGGTGAGGCGAGAGATCGAATTCGCGACTTCCTGTGAAAGGTTGGGCGGCAAGGGTGAGTATCCAATCTTCGCCATATTCACCTGGCCATCACACGCGATGTAACGAAGCCACAACGCAAGCGTTTCGGTCACGCCGGGATTTGAATAGGGACCTTTACAGGTAGGTCGATCAGGCGATGGAACGCACTGGGTCACGATGTAGCTATAGGCCGAAATCGGATAGGCCTTTGGATTTCCCGAGTTGTAGACGCCCGAAAGCTCCTGGCTTAGATCTGGTCGGAGCCTTGCGTCCTCAAGTGCAGCCGAAATGTTTTCGGCGTACGGGAGAATCCACTCCCCCGCAGCGTTTTCAATCCATGCCGACGGAGCGTTGTACACCTTGGAGTACCCAAATTCGTCGTACCCGACACTCCAAAGACCTTGTCCGCTGGCAATGAACTGCGCGATCTGATCCGAACCTTGGAACGCCTGCGACTTCGGCACAAAACCCGGCGAGCTGTCGAGCTGAATGATTCGCACACTCGTGGGGAAACGATTGCGAGCGGCCCAGGGGCCAAAAAGGTCTGGGGCGACGTTGGCGACAAAGTCGTAGAACAGACCAGTCGTTCCCGATTGTCCGCCGCGATACACGATTGTGATCGGCTGATCAGGGAGAACTAGGCCACGATTATCGGCGGAAATCGCAGGGTCATTCCATCGAGTGATGTCACCCATGAACATGCGAGCAACGGTTCGCCGAGACAAGTGCAGATAGTCAATTTTTCGGCCCGCTGTGTCTTGCACGTTGTACATCACCGCAACAGCACCCGCGACGCTGGGTACGTACTGATAGCCGCGACTGTCGCCAGAACCAGGCGATGACAGCGCCGAGAATTCCGCCTCGGTTCCCGCGAAATCAGCAAGGGATTGTCCGAACGATGTCAATCCTTGCGGTGAACCTGTCGGCAGGTAATTCACCTGCAAGCCAGTCGTCTGCGCATCGGCAACCCATTGCTGCATGGCGAGTGCGACATAGGACGAGCCTTGGCCATTCACACGCGCCGGAGCCGCGGCGCCGATGTCGGCCGACATCACGAGCGCCAAGAAGGCAAGGACGATTGCCGCAGCAACTTGGCGAAATCGTCGATACGAATGCTGCACAGTGAACATCAGCCAAACCGTCCTTGGACGTAGTCGAGTGTTCGAGGATCAGTCGGTGTTGAGAACATGACATCGGTGGGACCCTGTTCGACAACAATCCCCGGCTGATTCTCAGCGGCCAAGAAGAACGCGCACAGATCGGAAACTCGCTGGGCCTGCTGCATGTTGTGCGTCACGATCACAACAGTGACTTCGCCACGGAGTTCGTCGATTGTTTCTTCGACGCGACGCGTGGATGTCGGATCAAGAGCCGAACAAGGTTCATCCATGAGCAGCACATTGGGGTGCACAGCGAGAGAGCGCGCGATGCACAGACGCTGCTGCTGACCACCGGAGAGCGCGCCACCTGGGCTATCAAGCCGGTCACGAACTTCCTTCCAGAGACCAGCGCGCAGAAGCGACTGCTCCACAAGGGTGTCCTTGTCGTCGCATTTCAAACGAGCAAGCTTGAGAGCGGCAAGTACGTTCTCTCGGATCGTCATCGCCGGGAATGGATTCGGTTTCTGAAAGACCATGCCGATGCGCATTCGCACCTGCTGAGCTCGCGTTCCAGTCGCATAGATGTCATCACCATCAAGGAGAATCTCGCCGTCGAGGGCTGCTCCAGGGATGAGTTCGTGCATTCGGTTCAGAAGACGAAGAAAGGTGGACTTACCGCAACCCGAGGGCCCGATGAGCGCGGTGACCTTGCCCTTAGGCATGACGAGATCAACGCCTTCGAGAACAAGACGATCACCGAACCACGCACACGCGTCTTTCGCTTCAAGAGTTGCGGGCCCAGCTGGTGGCCCACCAATGATCTCAACCTTTTTCGCGAAAACATTCGCGGCTTCATTGCGATCTTCCTCAGTGAGATTCTCTTCAAGGTCGCTTTCAACCTCAAGATCGACGTCAGTCATTTTCTCCACCCTTCAGTGGTTGTTTCTTTGCTGGCGCGGCAACTGCGTTTTGGGGTTTCATCGCACGGCTCTTTCGTTTCGTTCGATCGCGACCGATGAATCGAGCAATTGCGAACAGCGCCAACACGATGAGCATGAGAACGAGCGCACCCGCAAAACCACGCTGCACGGCAGCGATATCTGGCTTGCGAATATTGCGGTAAACGAACAGCGGAAGACTTTCTTGCGATCCTGCAAACGGGTTGCTGTTCATGAGGTCATAGCCAAATGACGTGAACAAAAGCGGCGCAGTTTCGCCCACGGCACGGGCGATGCCGAGCACAACCGCCGTTGTCATACCCGTCCTTGCAGTCGGAAACACCACTGACCACACCGTGCGAGCTCGGGATGCCCCGAGAGCCAGGCTCGCTTCACGAAGACCATCGGGAACAAGTCGCAACACCACTTCAACGGTGCGCGTAATGGTTGGAAGCATGGTGATGGCCAGCGCCAAACTCGCCATGAATCCGTTGTACCCAAAGAGAGGATTACCGGATTTCGCAAACGGAAGAATCAACGTTGCGAAAATGAAGAGACCAGCGACGATTGATGGCAAACCGCTCATTGCATCGACGAAGATCCGAACCGGACGACGCCACTTGCTTCGGCTTTCATTCAGGAAGACGGCAGCGGCAAGTGCAAGCGGCAATGACCACAACAGCGCAAGGCCAACCTGTTCAATAGTGCCGATAATGGCGTGGAAACCGCCGCCTGAGGTCGCCGGCATAACTGGGGTGATTCCTTGCTGATCCTCGAAGAAGAAGTTCGGGCGAAGGGCTTTCAAACCTTCAACGAGGATGTATCCGATCAAAAGCACAAGCGGAATAAAGACGACTGTTGCGGCAGTAACCACGACAACCGTCATCACACGGTCAGTTGCAACCAGGCGCCCGACTCGATCGGTCGTCACAATTGCAAAGATCAAAAGGAAAGTGGCGTAGGAACCAAGGAGAAAGCCAAACGCACTCGCACCGGCGGTAAACCGATAGAAGATCAGCCAGTTCAAACACAGGGCACTGATCATCGAGCCAACAAGAATCCACACATCGAAGGTTGTGAATTCGCGAGGGCGACGCGCCGTGCGCTTCCGATTTCTCGGAACTCGTGGAGATGTAGTTGTAGTCGTAGGAGTATCTGCAGCCGGCGTTGTTGTTGAAACGGTCGAGGTCATATCTCGACTCCTGCGCCAGAACGACTCTTTGACACAACAACCGAAGCGATCATGTTCGTGCCGAGGGTGATGATGAAGAGCACCAGACCCGCTGCCAAGAGCCCAGAGGTGGTGAAGGCATCAGCGCCGGCTCGGTTTGCGATGAATCCCGAAACGGTTGCTCCACCATTTTGAAGAATGTGAATGCTCTCGCTGATTTTCTGCGGTACCTGAGGCAGCAGAAGCGCTACGGCAATCGTTTCTCCCAATGCTCGACCAAGACCGAGCATTGAACCGCCAACGATTCCGCCCTTACCGAACGGAAGAACAACCGTCCTGATCATTCCCCAGCGTGTGCCACCCAGAGCGAGTGCAGCTTCCTTCTCACCAGGAGGGGTTTGTGAAAACACTTCACGGACAACTGAAGTGATGATCGGCAGGACCATCAGCGCCACCACGATGCCGGCAATAAAGATTGAACCGGTGAGGCTCGCGTCCTCTTCAGTCTTAAAGAGAGGAATCCATCCAAGGTTCTGTGTCAACCAAGTGGAGATCGGAACAATCTTGTCCGAGAGATACAGGAATCCCCAAAGACCAAAGAGAAGACTCGGCACTGCAGCGAGAAGATCGACGACACCGATGAGCCACTTGCGGCGCTTTGCTGTCGAGTACTCAGTGATCGCTAGCGCACAAAACAAACTGAGCGGCACGGCGATAGCCACCGCCACCACCGCAACAAGCACGGTGCCAGCCAAGAGTCCAAGAACACCGATCCGCGCCGGGGTGACATCGGTACGCCATTCGGTACGAGTCAAGAACGTCCAGATCCCGGTCTCGCCAAGAGCGTCGCCACTCTGGATGAGCAGGAAAAGGCCAACGAGCGTGAGCAGTACGAGGACGGAAATTCCCGCGCCCATCGTCACCTGATTGAACCGTCGATCGGCCTTGCTTGGAACTTCTGTGATGATTCGGCGAGTCCGCTCCCGGGGGGCGGGAGGGTCTTCGGCGACCGGGGGGTCCTCTACAACTGTGCCGGGCACGACGTTCATCAACTCCGGTAACGGGTATGGGAATCAGCCTTGAGACAGGGCGAGTTCCGCAGGTGCCGTTAGTGAACGTGACTCGGGCCCAAAGAACAACAAACCCCGTGCCAACTCCTCGTGAATCAATCGCCCCAAGGTGAACGGAAGACGTCCTCAAGGTGACGCACGTGCGCTGACCTGCCCTCGCCGTCTACAAAAAGATCGGTAGCCTCGGTGCGCCATGGCCCACCACCGCGACACCCGCCGATCGACCGCCGGACTTGCGTTCCGAGCTCTCGCTGGCATTCTCGCCGTGGCCCTTGGTAGCACCCTCGTTGCCTGCAGTGCTCCGGCGAAATCTTCCTCCAGCTCGACTACAGCTGTGCCCACACCCACAACCGCAGTCGACACTGGCACCGGTCCGACATCAATCACAAAGTCGTTGCGCGCAGCAGAAGTAGCCGGCGGGTTCAACAACGCAACCAACATCGTGTCTCGCCCAATGCGCAACCAACTTTGGGTCACGCAACGGTCGGGCGCAGTCAGAGCCATCGAGATTCAAACCGCATGGAATCTTGAACTCGGCCAAACCCAACGAAACGGATTCAAGACCTACCCCGGTGCGGTCATCGATATTTCACGCGATGTGTCAACCGGTGGCGAGGGCGGACTTCTCGGAATCGCGTTCTCCACCGATGCCCGTACGCTCTTCCTTAGTTATGTGAACAAGAAGGGTGAAATCGTCATCGCGTCGTGGGCCGTGACTGATCCGACTCCCCCTCCGGTCACTATTCCGGCCCCGGCAGCCCCCGCTCCAACCGTCCCAGGCGCACCACCAACATCAACCACGGTTGCTCCATCGACTTCATCGACTTCAACAACGCTTCCGATTCTTCCCGCACCCGTCGTTGACCCCGCCTCAAAACGAACCCTCCTCACCATCGCCCATGAAGGATCAACCAACTATGCGGGCCAACTCACCCTCGGTCGCGATGGATTCCTCTATATAGGTGTCGGCGATTCTCCAAATGGCGCAGCGGAGCAAACGGCACAGAACCCCGAGTCGTTGCTCGGAAAAATTCTGCGCATTGATCCAGCGGGCGCAACCATTACCGACCCCTATGCCATCCCACCCGGCAACCCCTTCGCGTCTGGCGGCGGTGCCCCTCAGATTTGGACTCTGGGAGCGCAAAACCCGCTGCGCTTCAGTTTCGACCGAGCGAACGGGAACATGTGGGTCGCCGATGCTGGACGCGTTCAATTCGGAGAAATTGATTACCTCCCCGTGTCCGCAGGTGCCGGCGATGGCGCCAACCTGGGTTGGCCGTATAAGGACGGAAAAGAAGCCGGTCCTTCCGCCGACAAGGCACCTTCATCGGTGGTTGCCCCAATCGGAGTCACGCCGAACACGAGCGCCGATTGCCCACTTATCGGTGGCTACGTCTACCGCGGTTCAGTAACCGAAATGCAGGGTGTCTATATCTATGGCGACTTCTGCACCGGCAGCGTCAAAGGGCTCCTGCAACGCAAGGGCATCGTCCTCGACGATAAAGCGATCGGCCCGCAACTTGGAACGAATTCACTCGTGGCATTTGCTGAAGACAACCAGGGCGAGCTCTATATCGTTACCGCAGGCGGATCGGTGCAAAGGTTGGTGGCGGCATGACCGACTCCAACATCGAAGCAACACAAAGCGCAGAATCACCGAGCCGAAGCAAATTCTTTGCTGGACGCACACTCTCTGACGGCAAGAAGATCGTCTGGTGGCGTGAGATTCTGATCATTGCGGCTGTCAATGTTGTCTACGAAACAGTCAGAAATCTTTCCGCCGGAAAGCCCGCAAAGGCCTATTCCAACGCGCTCCTCATCATCGATTGGCAGCGGAACCTCGGGATTTGGCACGAACAAGCAATGCAGAAATTTGCGCTCGGATTCACGCCCCTGATCGTGGCCGCTAACTACTTCTACGGATCGATTTACATCGCCGCAACGTTGTTCACTCTGATCTTTCTGTATTCGAAGTTTCCCGATGATTACCCCTTGTTCCGAAACACCCTCATGATCGGCACACTGTGCGGACTTATCGGTTTCGCGCTCTTCCCCCTCATGCCGCCTCGTCTGCTCGATGACACATTGCTTCTTCATGGCGCCAACGCCAACCTCTGGTTTGGGTTTGTTGACACGCTCGTCGAATACCCCACGTTCTGGTCATTCAACGACGCCGCAATGAAGACAATCTCGAATCAGTTCGCCGCAATGCCTTCGCTGCACTGCGGATGGGCATTTTGGGCCTTCATTTCACTACTTCCACGGATGAAGGCGTGGTGGTCAAAGACGCTTGTCATCCTGTACCCAATCGTCACTACCTACGTCGTAGTAATCACCGCGAACCATTACGTACTCGATGCTGT
>CAEZTR010000039.1_pt1 | contig 14179 bp, 15 predicted proteins | sample 7264261 | NCBI WGS metagenome assembly CAEZTR01 (sample SAMEA6813809, study PRJEB35770) | freshwater metagenome | biome: Freshwater; feature: Freshwater reservoir; material: water | place: Czech Republic | collected 2017-08-18 | depth 0.5m m
ACTCAGTGCACGCGGATCAGCGAGCACAGCATCGGCAATGTTCTGGGCGAGATGTTCAAGCAACTGCGGTGTTCCGTTGAGGATCACGTTTTCGACTGCTGCAGTGATTGCGCCGTAGTCGAGTGTGTCGTCGAGATTGTCCGACGCGCCCGCTGCGGAAAGATCAGCGACAACATCGAGGTCGACCTCGAGGGGCTGTGCCCGTTCGCGCTCTTCGGGGAGCGCGCCACAAATGCCGGTGACAACAAGACGGCGAAGTTCGATTCGATCATTCGGGGCCATGGGGGATGCGCTCCGGGTCAGGCAGACGGCGGGGGAATCGTCAGTGAAATCGCAACCAGTTCTCGGCCAAGCGGGCCGAGCTGGCGCTGTGTCAGCTGTTCGATCACGGTAACAACGCGAGGAGGACTTTCGACCAGGCCGTTCCAAAGCAGATAGCCAGCGATGAGACCACAGACTCGGTCGCTGAGCTCTTCGGCGTGGATGAGAATTCGCTCGCCCCGCTCTAAGAGCATGCGGAGTTCGGCGAAGAAGGCGGTTTCGAAGATGCCGAGGTCGTCCTCAGGAACCGGACGGTGACGCCACACCACACCGAGTTCGTCGTAATTGTGGAGATTCAGCGGTGCCGCGATCATCGAGATGACGCAGGTGAAACCCTGTTCGCGAACCCAGATGATTTCTTCTTGGCGACGAACCTTGCGATGGTTTGCGCCATAGCCACCGGGTCGCTCACAGACGGCGAGTCGCTCAGCGATCACCCAGTGAAAATTGCGGGGTCTGATCCCCTGCGCCCACTTCCCTTTACTGGCCACGGCGCTCATGCTGCCACGACTTTGGCCGCTTGGAGGGCGCTTCTGACGTCGTGAGCGCGAATCATGCTCGCTCCGGCGTGCATTGCCCACACCTCAGTGGCGATCGAACCGGCCAACCGATCGTCGGCAGGAACGAGGTCAGTCGAACCATCAGAAGTGGCAAGGAGCCGTCCCAGCATTGCTTTTCTGGACGTTCCGACCATCACCGGCCAACCCAATTCAACGATGCGATCGAGGTGCGCGAGCAGCGCCAGATTGTGTGCATCGGTCTTCCCAAATCCGAATCCAGGATCGACCCAAATTTCTTTCACACCGGCCTCTGAAGCGGCCGTTGCGCGCTCGCGAAGGAACGCACACACCTCAGCAACGACGTCTTCGTACTGCGGATCGGCCTGCATCGTGCCGGGATCGCCTTGCATATGCATTGCGATCCATCCGACGCCGAGCTCGGCCGCAACCGGCCAGAGGGAGGCAGAAACGTCATTGATCAACGTGGCACCAGCAGCGACCGCAGCACGTGCGACATCAGCGTGGCGGGTGTCGATGCTGAGACGACAACGACCACTCAATCCTTCGAGAACCGGGATGACACGTGCGAGTTCAGTTTCAACATCAACAGGCACTGCGCCTGGCCGAGTGGACTCCCCGCCAATGTCAAGAATCGATGCGCCCTCTTCGATCAGCGAAAGACCGTGCGCGATTGCCGAAGCCGGTTCGAGGAACTTTCCGCCGTCGCTAAACGAATCAGGAGTGACATTCACGATTCCCATCACCAATGGAACCGCTGCCGGAGTGCCGACTCCGAGTCGGGGAACGACGTCGGCCACGTTTAGTCGCGAGCGATGAATCGCATCGCTTCGAATCGAGTAGCGGTACTTTCGCGGAAAAGCCCGCGCACTGCAGAAGTAACGGTGGTCGATCCTGGCTTACGAACACCGCGCATCGACATGCACAGATGCTCTGCCTCAATAACAACCAGCACGCCACGCGGCGCCAGCGTTGCTTCGAGTTCGTCGGCGATCTGTGCAGTGAGTCGTTCTTGCACCTGCGGACGCTTTGCGTAGGCGTCGACCAAACGAGCGATCTTTGAAAGACCAGTCACGCGACCATCGGTGCCAGGGATGTAAGCAACATGCGCCTTACCCATAAACGGAACGAGGTGGTGTTCGCACATTGAGGTGAGTGCGATGTCACGCACCATCACCATTTCGTCGTGGTTGGCCTCGAACATCACCTGAAGGTGACTACGGGGATCGTCACGAAGACCAGCGAAAACCTCGGCGTACATGCGCGCCACGCGATCGGGCGTGTCTTGCAGGCCATCGCGTTCGGGATCCTCGCCAATGGCGATGAGGATCTCTTTCACAGCAGCTGAGATTCGGGGAAGATCGATGGGCTCCATCACGGTCTCCTGACGAGGGGACAAGAACGTTCAACAGGTAGGAAATCGTAGTGATTCCCTAGTTGGCAAAGCGTCAATGGCCGCTTCCGGGTCCCACGTAGACCCGAAGATCATCGAGGTTGCGGTAGCGCTCAGCGACATCGAGGCCGTACCCGACCACAAACTCGTCGGGGAGACGAAAGCCTACGTAGCGAAGATCGGGTTCCACCTTCTGCATGCCTTCTTTCAGGAGAAGCGCACACACTTCGAGACTGGCTGGGTGCCGGGCGGCAAGGTTCTTGCGGAGGTAATTGAGCGTCAGTCCACTATCGACAATGTCTTCGATGATGATGACATCGCGCCCGGTGAGATCGATATCGAGGTCCTTGACGATGCGAACGACACCGCTGGTCTTCGTTGCTGTGCCATACGACGACACCGCCATGAAGTCGAGTTCCACTGGCAGCGCAATCGCGCGGGCGATGTCGGCCATAAACATGACTGCGCCCTTCAGAACTGCGATGAGCAATGGCGCTCGACCGGCGTAGTCGGCAGTGATCTCTTTGCCCAGTTCAGCGATGCGTTGCTGAATGGCTTCGTGGGTGACGAGGATCTGACCGAGATGGGGATCGACATCGGGATGCGGATGTTCGTTACCGGACGCGCTTTGGGTCACGCGGCGAATGTAGTGCAGTCCTCAGGCCTTCGGTGTCGTCACGATGCGAAGTTTTCCTGCAGTGCGTTCGACGCGACGGTTTCCACCCAATTCGGTTGCGATCGCATCACCTCGAACCACCGCCATCACGCGATCGATTGTTGCGGCGTCGGGCGGATGCCGTTCTTCAGTACCGGTTCGCAACCATTCGCGAAGTGCGACGCGCGCCACAACCTCTGGAACTTCTCGAAGCACTCGCGTATCGGTCGGATCAAGTTCGGCAGATTCCAACTTCAGGTAGTCAGCAATCGAGGCAAAGACATCGGCCTGACGATCAAGAATCGGCACGAGATCACGGCCAGCGATGTCAGCCAAAAGTGGAAGTGCTTCGTGACGAATGCGATTCCGCACGAAGAGCGGGTCTGCATTGCTGGGATCGAAAAACGGTTCAATCCCTTCGATCTCACAAACTCGTTCGGTGTCGGACCTTCGCAGATCGAGGATCGGGTGACGGAAGCCGGGGCGAATGGAGGCCAGGCCATCGGGGCCCGCACCTCGCAACAGATTGACGATCATCGTCTCGGCCCGATCATCACTCGTGTGACCGAGCGCTGCATCAGGCCCGAGCACTGCATGCCGGGCCGAGCGCGCGCGGGCTTCAAGGTTCGGGCCGGTTTCGACGACCACCGTCTCGGCACGGAACGCTGCGCCAAGACGTTCAGCGACACTTCGCACTCGATCAGCTTCGGTTTCAGAGCCGGGACGCAACCCGTGATCGACATGCACCGCGGTCACGTCGCAACCTGAAGCAACTGCCAGCACCACTAACGCCATCGAATCGGCACCGCCCGAGACGCCACACACCAATGGTGTTCCCGCAGGTGGGAATGTGCATCGATTCAGGAACGCCCCATGACGTTCAGCGAGCGAACTCACAACAGGTCGATTTCGCTTAGCCAGCAACCGGAAGCGCTGCGCCCATGCGGTCGATCCACCGTTGTGGGTCACGGATCTCGAGAATGCTTGGAAGGTTCTCGGGACTTTCCCATGCCCGTGACAACAACTGCTGACCGCCGGCCCGCTCGACATCAGTGATGAACGCTTCGCCTTGCGCGTACTGCGCCAATTTCGCCTGCAAACCAATCAGTTGCTGAAACACGCGAGCCAAACCGCGCGCTGACTCGCGCCGCTCGCGCAAGACCTTTCCGAATCGATCAGCGCTGGGCACCAAATCCTGGCCAGCGCGATCCATCGTGATGTCTCCGTGTCCTTCGAGAAGGCTCATCATTCCGCTCACCTGATCGAGTACCGCGCGCTGTTCAGGACTCGCGATGAGCGTCATCAGTCCACCGTCTGCCAATGGCTTCTGCCCTGAACGGATTGCCGTCGTTACCCGCGCAATCGTTTCGCTCATGCGCGCCGGATCGGGATCGATCGTGTTCATCGTCTCGTGAACGAGACCAAGAAAGTGTTCGCGCAACCACGGAACACCAGTGAATTGGGCTCGATGCGTTACCTCGTGCAACGCCAACCACATTCGAAACTCTTCAGGTGGAAACGCAAACTGTTTTTCCAGCGCAAGAACATTTGGTCCGACGTAATACACGATGTCTTGGTCTTGCGGATTTTCTTCTTCGATCACAAGTAGGTCGTACTGACCCAACACTCGCGCCGACATCCAGCCCAACATCACACCGAGTTCTGCGCCGGCGAGTCGTGCAGTGATTGGAGCGACACGACTCGACGACACGCGATCACCGAACTTGTCGAGCATCGGGGCCAACAATCGTTGGAACGACGCGAGGTTGGCGCGAATCCATCCGGGTCGATCAGTCACTCGAGCACGAGCCGGACCAGCAAGCGACCGGAGCCCGGTCTCTTGTGCGACAAGTTCTTCCGCAACAGCAGTCAGCCGGTCGAAGTCAGGCTGCAGCGATTGGTAGTGATAACTGGCAGCGAAGGGATCCTTCTTGGCGGTCCGGATCGCGACCTTTTCGGCCACACCCCAATCGACCGCCGCGGCCACGTTGCTCAGCGCTTGGGATAGCGGGGAGCGACGACCTTCTTCAGGTACAGGCCAATGATGACCACCACAATGAGGATCGTCGGCAGCAGAAGCGCCGGCGCAATCCAAAACGCCCAGACCTGTGCGAACAGAAGTTCCATGGGAGAGATCCTAGGCCCCGCGGCCAGGCTCTTCGCCATCGTCGGACCCAACTCCGCCCGAACCCTCTATCCGGAGATAGGTCAGTTTCTCTTCGATCCGGATTCGGAGGGTCTCGGGAAACTCTCCCGAATGGGTCTTGGTGGTGATGACCATCCGGAGTTCGGCCTCGAAATCGAAGGCCTCGAAACAGGGGCTGCAGGCCTCGAGGTGGGCCATGATCTCGGCCCGCTGCGCCTCGCCGAGTTCCTGATCGAGGAATGTGTAGACCTCGGCCAATGCCCGTTCGCAGTCAGGTGTCCCGGCAATTGGCATGGCGGGAGTGGCGTCGTGGTCGTGGGTCATGGCGATTCTCGGGGGGCCTCGGGGACGGCATCGGCCAGTCCCTTCTCAATGGCAAAGTCATGCAACTGCTTTTGGAGGGCTTTTCTTCCACGATGGAGCCGACTCATCACGGTTCCGATCGGAATATCGAGATCCTCGGCGATTTCCTTGTAGGACAAACCCTCAACATCACTGAGAAGCACGGCCAGGCGATAGGACTCAGGCAGGGCATCGATTGCCGCCTGCACGTCGGAATCGGTGAAGTAGTCCATGAGCTCGTCTTCGGCGCTGCGAGAGGCGCGAGCGGCTTCCAGACCGCCCATGCGGCGGTAGAGGTAGAAGTCCTCAACATCATCGAGCTCGGTTTCGTCGGGACGACGCTTCTTCGAGCGATAGGAGTTGATGTAGGTGTTGGTGAGGATCCGGAACATCCACGCCCGCAGGTTGGTGCCCTGCTCAAAGCCCGCAAATCCTTTGTACGCCTTGAGGTAGGTCTCTTGAACCAAATCCTCGGCGTCGGACGCGTTATGCGTCATTCGCAGCGCGGTGGAATACAGCTGCGGCATGTATTCCATTGCCTGTTCGGCAAACGCGTCTTGATTGGCCATCAGAGCCCGAGAGGAGAATCGAACTCCTGACCTGCTCATTACGAGTGAGCTGCTCTGCCGTCTGAGCTACCCGGGCGGGAAGCGATGAGGTTAGCCGCCTGCTCCGATCGGACCCACTCGGCGCCATTCAGCGGCGCGATGTGGTTGGCGAATCAGCGACGGGGGCGGCCCAGTTTCGAAAAGAGCGCCACTAACTGCAGCCGTTCATTCGGATTCCTCACGAGGTTGCGAGCGAGTTCAGCAATGTCGTCGATCGATGCAGCCACATCGGCCGGGCGAGCCGAAGCCGCAAGGTCGTCGCGGTAACGACGGGACAATTCGGTGAGTCCGGCCCGGATTTCGTCGGTTCGATAGCGGCGGACTTCTCGCTTATGCCGATCCTCAAATTGCTTGCGACCCGAACCACGCTCGCCGCGAGCAGCTACGAGTTCAGCGAACTCAGCAACTTCTGCAGCGTGCGCTTCGGTCAGCGGTGTCATTGCGTCGTCAATCATTGCCAACAAGTCGTCGGCGGTTTCGATAGCGCGCGCACCAGTGCCGTCGAGACGATCGGGAACTGCGCGCCACGCTCCGCGTCGTAACGCGAGTCGATCATCGGTTGCCAACAATCGCGCACGGCCAAGATCACCAACTGCGGCAGCAGCTGCATCGGCAGCGCGATCTGGCGCGACACCTTCAGCAATCAATCGCTCAATGATGAGTTCATCGGTGATTGTCGCGAGATCGATGCGCACGCAACGGCTCGCAATGGTGATGAGGTCATTCGGAACATCGTCGGCAAGAACAACAAACACGGTGCCATCGGGTGGCTCCTCGATTGTCTTGAGCAGTTTCGGCGCTGCAGTGGTGACGAGATGGAACTCATCGAGAATCAGTACTTTCGGCCCGTTCTCGATTGACGACCGTGCTGCTGTCGCAATGATCGTGTCGGCCTGTTCGGCAGAAATCGATGCGCCCACTCGTTCAAACTCGGTGATGTCGGAGTGATTCTGCGTAAGTGCCATACGCGCCTGGCGAACAGCATCATCACCAGTTCGATCTCGGCTCACGAGCGCTGCAGCAAATGCCCGCGCCAACTCGCGTTTGCCGCTACCGCGTGGGCCAACCAACAAATAGGCATGCACCGGCGCATCGACCGCGGCGCGCAATTCGCGAACAGCGTCATCCTGGCCAACGACATTGGACCAGAGTTCGATTCCAGCCAGTTCCGCCGACAGCGGCGGGTAGTCGGTGCGTGATGTCACAGAAGCAGTTGTAGCCGCTCAGCGACCGCGGCGGACACTGCCGCTGACACCTCATCGATCGACGGCGTGCCATCAATGACTACCCAGCGATCCGGTTCGGCTGCGGCCTGTGATCGAAAGCCTTCGAGAACTGCGGCATGAAACGCTGCGGGTTCGGCCTCCATGCGATCCCGAGCTGCACCCAGTCGACGATCGGCTTCGGCCTCGGGAACGTCCAACAGGATGATCAGGTCGGGCCACACGCCGCCGGTGGCCCACAGCGAAAGGTCGCGAATCTCATTGATCGGAAGTCCGCGGCCATGGCCTTGATAGGCGATTGACGACCCCGCGAACCGATCGGTCACCACATGACGACCCGCAGCCAGCGCAGGTTCGACCAATTCAGCCACGTGTTGTGCGCGGTCGGCCGCCATCAGCAGCGCTTCAGCACGGTCAGAAAGGTCAATCGTCTGAGGGTCAAGAAGTACTGCTCGTAATTGCGCGCCGATCACCGTTCCGCCCGGTTCACGGGTGAGGACGGCATCAAGTGCATCGGCCAAGCGCGCTGATTGTGTGGACTTCCCGCAGGCTTCGCCACCTTCGAAGGCAATGAACTTGCCGCGTGTCATGACGGATCTCCAAACGGCTGCGGTGGAAGGAATGCCGGACCTTCAGGTCCAACGTCATCAGGGTGAGGTTCAGGGATGGGACCAGCCGGTCGAAGATCAATCGGCGTGAAATCCAATGCTTGCGGGTCAGGAGGATTGGGTCGCGACGGATGGGCTGATTCGCCAGCACGCTTCACGCGTTGTCCCGCGCGCAACGAAGCACCCGCTGCAAAACCCGCGGCGATGATGATCGCGGCAGCAAGCCACAACGCGAGTCGAACGCCTGGGAGTTCCACCGTCTTGCCAGCGATATCGACACGATTGTTAATCAACGTTGATGCCATACGTCCAAGAATTGCTGCAAGTAGCGGACCGGCAACCATTGCAATGAGCACACACATGCGGACCAGCGTGTTGAGCGAGCTGAACACGCGTCCGCGGAGATCGTCGGCGACTTCCTGTTGCAACATTGCGAAGCCGAGCACATACACGGGACCGACGGCAATACCCATCAGACCAACAAAAATCACCGCAGCCCATAATGAAGAAGAGGATGCGGCACAGAACAACGAAATGCCCGCAGCAAACAACGCAGCAGTGAACGTGGTGGTTTGTGGCAATCGCTTTTGGAACGCCGACACGCCAACCACGCCGATAGCAACGCCGAAGCCAAGTGAAGTGGTGAACAATCCATAGCCGGCAGCACCAGCATCAAGGACTTCGGTAGAGAACACCGCTCCAAGAGGGATGAGCATGCCGCCACCGATGAGACCGGTCGCAAGACCCAAGTTCACGGCACGAACGGTGTGGTTCTTCCAGATTTCGTTCCAACCCTCGCGGAGTTCTTCGAGAGTGGCCTTTATGTCGACACGGCGTTCGTCATCAGCCGTGGACTTCACGCGTCGTTCGCGCTTTGGCAATGCCAAGCGACTGATCATCCACGCCGAAAATATGAACGTCATGGCATCGACATAAAACGCGAAGGCCATTTGGTTGTTCTCGAGCCATCCCAGGCCCGGGATGTGTCCGATCCACACTGACAAACCAGCCAGCAATGCAAACAACAATGAAGCGAACGGGAAGGTTCCGTAGGCAGCAGCCAGTGAAAGTGAATTCGCGGTTGTGAGATGTTCGCGAGGAACAAGGTTTGGAACTTCTGAATCCTTTGCTGGCCCCCACAACAACGTGAGCACTTCAAGCACAAGTGACGCGAGAACAAGACCGATGACGTCGCTCACGAAGGGAAGCAATGCCATGACGAGTGCGCGACCGATATCGCAAGAGACCATGACTTTTTTGCGGTCCCAGCGATCGACAAGCACACCTGCGAGCGGACCAAAGAAGAAGCCCGGCACAATGCGTGCCGCCATCACCAGCGAGATCGCACCGGCGCCCGCGCCACCGCCGATAGTCGCGGCCAGGAGGATGATTGCCGAGAAGCCGAGCCAGTCGCCGGTGGCCGATACGACCTGCACGAGCCAGAGTCGGAAGAATTCATGACTGCCGAAGAGCCGAACATGGAACCCCGGACGATCCGAAGGGTCCTTGGTGAAAATCGTTTCGGTGTCTTCGCCAAAGAGCGAAGCCCGTGTCCAGCCCGGGATGGTCGCGTCAGCGTCGGGGCCAAAGGCCTCGACGGGCGTTGCATCCTCGGGGGGATCGGCGTCGTCCCGCGGTCCGGGGCGAGGCACAGCCATGTGATGAGCCTAGGAGAGGTCCCCCGCAGCCCTGAGCACCTCTCCGAAGAAGATCAGAGGCCGGGATCGAGGATCTGAGAGTCGGACTTCACGACGTTGGGCCGCTTCACGGCCTTCTTCGCCGCCTTCGACTGGCCCGCGCCCACAGTGCGAGCGGTCATGAGGTCGGGCTTCTTCGCACGGGATTTGGCGCTCTTCTTGGCCGTGGCCTTCTTTTTCGCGGCCTTCTTCACGGACTTCTTGGCCGCCTTCTTCGCCAAGGGCCCACCGTTTTCGGCGATGTAGACGCGCCGGTCCTGAAGAAGCTCTGCCCCACGCTCGGGACTCAGTGTTTCGGGGACATCGCCAACTCGAAGCGAGGCGTTGGTTTCGCCATCGGTCACATACGGGCCGAACTTTCCGTCCTTGATCAACATCGGTCGGCCTGAAGCGGGGTCGATGCCCAGATCGGCCAACGGAGGCTTCGGCGATCGCTTTCCAAACTTTTTCGGTTCGGCGAACATGGCGAGGGCGTCGCGAAGATCGACCGTGAGAAGTTGTTGCTCATTCTCGAGTTGGCGAGTTTCAGGCTTTTCCGAACCGCCGACTTCCTTCGTCAGATATGGCCCATGGGGGCCATTCCGAGCGGTGAACACTGCGCCTGATTCGGGCTCTGATCCGAGATCGCGAGGCAGAGAGAGCAACTGCAGTGCCGTCTCAAGTGTCACTTCGTAAGGGTCCATGTCCTTGAAAAGTGATGACGTCTTCGGCTTCTCGTTTTTGTCGTCGGTCAATTCACCCAGCTGGACATAGGGACCGAACTTGCCGCTCATCACGAAAACGGTGAGACCAGTTTCAGGATCTTCTCCGATGGGCTTGCCGCCCTTCGGCATGGCAAGCAGTTCAAGCGCAACCGCAACGGTGAGATCGGCCGGCGGCAGGTTCTCGGGTACCGACGCAGTGTCGTCACCGCGCTGCACATAGGGCCCGAACTTTCCAGGCTTCGCGATGACGGGCATTCCGTTGTGATCGTCACCCAATAAGAACGTATTGATCGCCGCCGCATCGATTTCCGGAAGACGTTCGGTGACGAGATCACGCAGACCGTCTTTGCGAACACCATCAACCAGTGGTCCGAAATAAAACTCGGCAAGCGTTTCAACACTGTTCGCGTCGCCGTTGGAAATTCGATCGAGAATCGCTTCAAGGTTGGCGGTGAAGTCGTAATCAACGAGTTCAGCGAAATGCTGTTCGAGAAGCGTTGTCACTGCGAATGCATTCCAACTGGGAACGAGTGCAGAACCCTTCTTCCAGACATAGCCACGGCCTTGGATGGTTTCCATGATTGAGGCATAGGTAGAAGGACGGCCAACGCCGAGTTCTTCCATCTTTCCGACAAGCGAAGCTTCGGTGAAGCGCGCCGGCGGTTTGGTGGCATGACCTTCGGGTGTGATCTCGGTTGCATCGAGACCATCGCCGACCTTCAACTGCGGAAGTCGACGTTCGGTGTCGTCATCGTTTTCCGCATCGGTGTCGTCGGTTCGCCAGTCTTCGACCTGCATCCAGCCGCGTTCAGTAATGACTGTGCCCGCCGCAGAGAACTCTGCATCGCGGCCGCTTGCAGTGAGCGAACCAAGTCGAACGGTGACGGTTTCGCCAATGGCATCGATCATCTGCGACGCAACAGTGCGCTGCCAGATGATTTCGTAAAGGCGAGCTTCGCCAGGCGGAACCTCGTTGCGAACTTCTTCAGGACGACGGAAACGATCGCCAGCGGGACGAATCGCTTCGTGTGCTTCCTGCGCATTCGCAGCCTTCTTGCCCCACGTGCGCGGCTTGCCTTCAATCGCCGAGGCGCCATATCGCTCGGTGATTTCATTCTTGGCGGCGGCAACTGCTGCGGCAGAAAGACTCGATGAATCGGTCCGCATGTAGGTGATGTAGCCCTGCTGATACAGGCTCTGCGCCATTGACATGACCTGCTTGGCCGACACCTTGAGGCGACGGCCGGCAACCTGCTGCAACGTCGAGGTTGTGAACGGAGCAAACGGGCGCTTGCGATAGGGCTTGGATTCAACACTGCGAACAGCGAACGGTGAGGTCTGCAGTTCGGCAGCGAGTGCACGAACTGTTTCTTCATTCAGGATGATGCGGTCGTCGCGAGTCAGCGCGCCGTCATCATTGAAATCGTTTCCAGTTGCAACGCGTACGCCGTCGAGTGCAATGAGCTTGGCGCCGAACGGAATCGGTTCCGATGACGCAGCGAAGACGCCCTTGATGTCCCACCAGTCGGCGGAAACAAACGCCATGATCTCGCGTTCGCGTTCTACAACGAGACGAGTAGCAACGCTCTGCACTCGACCAGCCGACAGTCCTCGATTGACCTTCTTCCACAAAACCTGTGAGAGGTCGTAGCCAGCAAGGCGATCAAGAAGTCGACGCGTTTCTTGAGCATCAACAAGCAACTGATCAAGTTCACGCGGATTGGCAAATGCTTCACGGATTGCTGGCGCAGTGATCTCATGGAACACCATGCGATACACCGGCATGTCCTTCGGCGGCTTCAGTACCTGCAACAGATGCCACGCGATGGCTTCACCTTCGCGATCCTCATCGGTTGCGAGATAGAGCGCGTCAGCGTTCTTCAGTGCACGACGAAGTTCGGCGACTGTGTCCTTCTTCTTGTCGTACACCTTGTAATAGGGCTTGAAGTCGTCATCGGGGTCAATACCCAGGTACGACCACCACTCCTTCTGCTTGCCCTCGGGAAGCTCTTTCGCTTTGGAAACGAGATCTCGGATGTGGCCAACAGATGCGATAACGGTCGGCGAAGCGCCACCGGTATCCTCGCCTCGGAGGAATTCGGTGATCTTCTTCGCCTTCGTGGGCGACTCGACGATGACGAGGGGACCGGCCATGGGGGGACACAATGAGACCCGTTTGGCGGCTCTGTCAATCACAGTCTTTGGAACCATGGTCCCGGGGACCCCCTAAGGGGGTCCCCGATTTTTCTTATCCACAACCCCATTTCTCAGTGCTGACCGGGCATTTCGGCCATACTCGGCCCGTGACACCTACCGCGGAAAACCCCCCTTCGAACGACGACACCCTTCGCCCCCTCGGCGAGGCCGGAACGGGCGAACGTCGCCCATGGGGTGAGTTCGTGATCCTCGACGACGGCCCGGCCGCAAAGGTCAAACGCATCACTGTCGAGCCTGGTCAACGTCTGTCGTACCAATCACACGACAAGCGGTCTGAACACTGGATCGTTGTCGAAGGCACTGCCATCGTCACCCTTAACGATGTCGATCACACCGTGCCCGCTGGCCGCACAATTGAAATCCCCGTTCACACCAAACACCGAGTTCGCAACGACAGCACTGCGCCAGTCGTGTTCATCGAAGTGCAGACCGGCACCTACTTCGGCGAGGACGACATCGTCCGCTACGAAGATGACTACGGAAGAGCAGGTTCCTGATGGACTTCGCACTCAGCCCGCGCGCAGCAGATCTGCAACAACGTCTTCTCGCGTTCATGGAAGAAGCTGTCATCCCCGCCGAACCAGTGTTCGCGGAGGAAATGCGCGCTTCAGGCGACCCTCACTTCCACCCGCACGTCATGGAAGAACTCAAAGCCGAAGCGAAGAAGCGCGGCCTCTGGAATCTCTTCATGCCCCACGTGACCGAATGGACACCCGAACCAGTTTCGAATGTTGACTACGCGCCACTTGCCGAAATCACTGGCCGCAGTCCGCTCGGGCCCGAATCCGTGAACTCTGCTGCGCCCGATACCGGCAACATGGAAATCCTTGCGCTGTTCGGAACACCCGAACAAAAAGATCGTTGGCTGGTTCCGTTACTTGAAGGCGAGATTCGTTCATGTTTCGCCATGACTGAGCCCGATGTTGCATCGAGCGACGCTCGCAACATCAGTCTGAGCATCGTTCGCGACGGCGACGACTACGTCCTAAACGGCCGTAAATGGTGGATTTCTGGGGCTGCGAACCCTCGGTGTCGCGTAGCCATCGTGATGGGAAAGACCGATCCATCTGCTCCCACCTACACGCAACAATCCATGGTGCTTGTTCCCATGGACACGCCCGGCCTCACCATTGTTCGCGATCTCATGGTGTTTGGTTACAACGACCGTGAAGGCCATTGCGAGCTTCGATTCGACAACGTTCGCGTCCCGGTTTCAAACCTTCTCGGCGAAGAGGGAAGCGGCTTCGCACTCGCCCAAGCTCGACTTGGCCCCGGTCGCATTCATCACTGCATGCGCTGCATCGGCATTGCAGAGCGCGCTCTTGAACTCATGTGTCGTCGCGTCACCGAGCGCGTTGCGTTCGGAAAGCCTCTTGCCCAGCAAGGCGTGATTCAAGAATGGATCGCCGATTCACGTATCGAAATCGAACAAGCGCGTCTGCTCACCATGAAGGCAGCGTGGCTTATGGACACCGTGGGCAACAAGGGTGCACGCACCGAAATCTCTGCCATCAAAGTTGTCGCACCAAACGTTGCGCTCGCTGTTGTCGATCGCGCCATACAGGCACACGGTGGTGGTGGCGTATCGCAGGATTTCCCATTGGCAGGAATGTGGGCCGGTCTCCGCACACTTCGATTCGCCGATGGTCCCGACGAGGTTCATCGCATGCAACTCGCACGCCGAGAACTTGGTCGCTACATCGAAACTGGCGATTCCAAGCCGAGCTGAGGCGATTACCGAGACGCT
>CAEZTR010000042.1_pt1 | contig 13925 bp, 15 predicted proteins | sample 7264261 | NCBI WGS metagenome assembly CAEZTR01 (sample SAMEA6813809, study PRJEB35770) | freshwater metagenome | biome: Freshwater; feature: Freshwater reservoir; material: water | place: Czech Republic | collected 2017-08-18 | depth 0.5m m
GAAGGCGATGCGTTCAGCGGGAATCGATCGGCCGGTTGCCGTCGATCTCGGAACGGGTTCGGGCGCAATCGGACTATCGATCGCAGTGGAAGTTGAACGAGCAGAGGTGTGGATCACTGATGCATCAGCCGACGCTCTCGTAGTTGCTCGATCGAATCTCACCGGTATCGGTCGCGCCGCTACCCGGGTGCAGGTCGCCGAAGGTTCGTGGTTCGAGGCGCTTCCTGAGGATCTTGTCGGCGCCGTCGATGTGATCGTTAGCAATCCTCCGTATGTCGCACTCTCTGATGAGGTTGAAGACATCGTTCGTGAATGGGAACCGCAGTCGGCGTTATTCGCTGGCGAAGACGGTCTCGATGACATCCGAATGATTCTTGAAGATGCACCGGCATGGCTTCGCCCTGGTGGCGTACTGATTCTCGAAATGGATCCGGGTCAACTCGAGACGGCCTCGGAACTCGCACGATCGTTTGGTTTCGTAGGAATCGAAACGCATGCCGACCTTGCTGGTCGTGATCGAGCACTCATCGTGCGACGAGCAAGCTGACATGGCCATTTTCTTGGCGCTGGTTTCTTCGGTCCTTTGGGGAACTTCGGACTTCTTTGGAGGCACAGCTTCAAAGAAGTCTCCGTCGACGACGGTGTTGTTGTGGGCAAGCCTGATTGCGCTTCCAGTCATCGCGGTCATCGCCATTGTCAGTGGCGATTTGGTTTTTGACTCGTCGGTGGTCGGTTGGGGTGTCGTCGCTGGCGTCTCATGCTCGATCGGCATTGTGCTGCTTTACAAAGGCCTCGCAACTGGACCAATGGGTGTTGTCGCACCAATTTCAAGTACGTCGGTTCTTGTACCGGTTGTTGCCGGCTTCCTGCGGGGCGAGAGCCCGGGAGCAACTCAGACCATAGGAATTGCGATTGCAATAACTGGCGTGATCTTGGCCGGGGGACCACATATTCGTGATTTCCGCTCGGGCGGGCACCGCCCGATTCTCTTGGCCCTTGGTGCAGCATTAGGAATCGGCATTTCGTTGCTCGCCGTAGCGAATGGAAGCGAAACGAGTGCCTATTCGACGCTCCTTGTCATGCGTGTCGTCTACCCGGTGGTCCTTATCGGTGCCGTTCTAGCGACGCGGGCGCCACGTAGGCCGGCGACTTCCGTTCTTCCTATGGTGGCTATCGCCGGTGTTGGCGATGTTGTTGCTGTGACGCTCTATGGCGTGGCAACCCAGTCGGGTTCTCTGCCGGTGGTTGCTGCACTGGCATCAATGTTTCCCGTGATGACGCTTGTGCTGGCGCGCCAAGTGCATGGAGAGCATCTTGATCGTGAGCAGTGGATCGGTGCCGCAATGGCACTCATCGGTGTGGTTCTCGTCGTCACAACCTGAGACCGCAGGTCAGAAGTGCCCGCGGGCCGCAGGTCAGAAATGCCAGGGGTAGGCAGACCAATCAGGGTCGCGCTTTTCAAGGAATGAATCGCGACCCTCTGCCGCTTCGTCGGTGCCGTACGCGAGTCGAGTTGCTTCGCCCGCGAAGATTTGTTGACCAACAAGTCCGTCGTCAATGAGGTTGAACGAGTACTTCAACATGCGTTGCGCAGTCGGGCTCTTGCCGTTGATCATCGCTGCCCACTCAAGCGCAACCTTTTCAAGATCGGCATGCGGGGCAACTTCGTTGACCGCGCCCATGTGGAACATTTGCTCGGCGCTGTACTCACGGCCCAAGAAGAAAATCTCGCGAGCGAATTTCTGTCCGACCTGACGGGCGAGGTACGCCGAACCGAATCCACCATCGAAACTGGCCACATCGGCATCGGTCTGTTTGAACTTTGCATGTTCTGCACTTGCAAGCGTGAGATCGCACACAACGTGAAGACTGTGTCCGCCACCGGCAGCCCAACCAGGAACAACGCAGATCACAACCTTGGGCATGAACCGAATGAGCCGCTGCACTTCAAGGATGTGGAGTCGGCCGCTACGCGCTGGGTCAATTGTGTCGGCAGTTTCGCCGTCGGCGTACTTGTAGCCGTCCTTGCCGCGAATTCGTTGATCGCCGCCGGAGCAGAAGGCCCAGCCACCGTCTCGTGGTGACGGACCATTACCCGTAAGTAGGACGCAACCGACATCGCTCGACATGCGCGCATGGTCAAGCGCTCGGTAGAGCTCGTCGACAGTTTGTGGTCGGAAGGCATTGCGGATTTCGGGACGATTGAACGCCACGCGGACCGTTCCCTGGTCGACGGCGCGGTGGTAGGTGATGTCGGTGAAGTCCTCGAATCCGGGGACTGGGCGCCATGCGCTGGGGTCAAAGAGTTCCGAGACCATGAATTCCTCCGGTCAGATGAAGCGGGTTGCGCCTACCATCGTCGCGGACGGGGGCACCCGTCTATGCCGAAAGGTGGGAATTGTGTTCGGAAAGCGAAAAAAAGCGGTGAACGGGGCCTCTCGATTGAGAGGTTTGGCCTTCTTTGAGGGGTTCAGCGACGCCGAACTCGATCGAGTGGCCGAGTTAGCCGACGATGTCGAGATCGAAGCGGGGGAGCTTCTGATCGATCAAGGGCGAGTCGGTCAAGAGTGTTACGTCATCGAATCCGGCCAAGCAGAGGTCTTTGTTGGTGAGGATCATCTCGTCACACTCGGGCCTGGCTCGATGGTTGGCGAGATGTCGCTTATCGATCGACGGCCACGAACAGCAACGGTTGTGGCCACGACTCCGATGGCGTTACTTGCGTTCGACACCAAGGCATTTCAGAAACTCTTGAGTGAAATGCCGAAAGCCGAAGAACGAGTCCATACGTTGCTTGCTTCTCGTTTGAAGGCCAACCTGAGCGACGGCTAGTTCGTCAATTGCCTTCGTCCAAAGCAATCGTTCCGTTTGCGGAGCGTTGTGCGCGCGCTCCAACGAGTTCGGTCGTCATGGCGGCGTTCATGAAGTCTGCGTCGTTGGACATTCCCCAAGAGCGCTGACCATCGGATGTGCGAGTTGCGACAAGCGCGTGTGTCGGGCCATCTTCAAACACAACTGTGGCGCTTTCTATGACGACAGCGCCCGTCCAGGTGTCGTCACATTCCACGCGGGGCAACGCGTCGACCTCGGCTTGCGGATTTGAGTATCGATAGGCGCCACTGCCTGGTGGTTCGGTTGAAGCGAGAAGTACTGCGTGTTCGGTGGTGTAGCCACCGTTTGCTGTGCAAAGGCCAATGGAGCCAGCGTCATTTCGCAACGTTTCGACCATTGTCGCGAGTCCATGCGTTGGGTAATTGTTCAGTGGACCGCCGGCGAATGTCATTCCGCCGGTGACGGTGAGTGGGCGCGTTGAGCCAACTCCACCCCATCCTGCACCGTTTGTGTCTTCCGCAGGAATGAGCCCGAGTTCAATAGCCCCGATCTGCACGGCAGCGGGGAAGCACGAATACAGATCGATGTGTGCGATGTCGTCGGCGGTGATGCCTGCAAGTGAAAACGCGTCGCGTCCTGCTGTTCGAAGTGCAGGTGACGAACACAAGTCGACGCGATTGGAAACGTTCCAGTGATCGATGGCTTCGGCGCCAGCGTGAAGGAAGACCCACCGGTCGCGAGGAACGCCGGCGCGTTCGGCAGCTGCAACCGAGGTGATGATGACGGCCGCTCCCTGATCAACCTGGCTGTTGGAGCACAGCCGCTTTGTGTAGGGCCACGAGATCACTCGGTTTTCCGCAGATGCGGTCGTGATCTCGGAACTGGAAAGGGGAGTGCGGAGCCAGGCGTTCGGGTTTGTTGATGCAACGTCAGAGAATGCAGACCACAACGAACCGATGCGTTCGATATGCCGATCGATACTCAGTCCGAGTCGGGCTCGCAGCGCCACCTCAAACAACGGGTACACGTGCACGGGCAATCGAACCCCACGTGCATTTTCCATATCGTTGACGAGCGGACGGAGGTCGCCGATCGACTCGGGCGACTCGATTGAGTCGGACTGGGTTGACCATTCCGGCTCAAGACCCGCCTTGCGAAGTCGGGATCGGGTCCGCGTTGCTTCACCCCCGGTGATCGCGATGACCTCAGCTGCACCAGCCTGAATATCGGCCGCAGCCCGGGCGACCATTACTCCGGCGAGATTCCCGCCAACGACTGAGGTGGCGAGGCGACGGGGCGATGCACCAATGCGTTCGGCGACTGCGAGTGCTGCATTGCGGTATCTCCAGGACAACTCGCTCACTGTCAGGACTTGATCGGCACCTGTGAGAAGCCCAGTTCCACCGCTATCGATCTCGGCTCGGCGCAAGGCTTCGGCCATGAGTTCGGCAGGTTCGAGCGGTTCAGTCGCCGCGTCGCGGATCATGATCTGTCCGGCGCCGACGATTATTGGAAGTCGGGGATCGAGTTCGAGAGCCATGTCAGGCAACGTACCTGCCGAGCGGGTCGGCGTCCGAAGGTGCGGCACTACGATCCATGAGACACCGTACGAGGAGACCTGCCATGCCCTGGCCCGCAGATAACGACGACACGCTTTTCGGACTCATCGATTCCGAAGTGGAACGTCAGAACACAACGCTGCAGCTCATTGCCTCGGAAAACTTCACCTCACCCGCAGTGATGCGAGCCACGGGCTCAGTTCTCACGAACAAGTACTCCGAGGGCTACCCCGGCAAGCGCTACTACGGCGGCAACGAGATCGTCGACGAGATTGAAGATATTGCGCGTGACCGGGTGAAAGAACTTTTCGGTGCCGAGCACGCCAATGTTCAGCCCCACTCAGGTGCAAACGCCAACCTTGGTGTGTATCTCGCACTTCTTGAGCAGGGCGACACCGTTATGGGCCTCAGCCTCGATCACGGCGGTCATCTCACTCATGGTTCGCCCGTCAACATCTCTGGTCGCTTCTACAACTTCGTCGCCTACGGCGTGAACATGTCTGATGAACGAATCGACATGGACCAAATGCGCGAGACCGCTTTGCGCGAACGCCCGAAGATGATCATCGCTGGCGCTACCGCCTACCCGCGCATCATCGATCCTGCACCCATTCGTGAGATCGCCGACGAAATCGGTGCGCTACTTATGTTCGACGCTGCACATATCGCCGGTCTCATTGCTGGCGGCGTGCATCCGAACCCGGTGCCGTACGCCGACGTTGTTACTTTCACGACGCATAAGACGTTGCGTGGTCCGCGTGGCGGCTGCATTCTCAGTCGCGCTGAACACGCGGCGGCAATCGACAAGGCAATGTTCCCTGGTTTGCAGGGTGGTCCGCTTGAAAATGCGATCGCTGCAAAGGCGGTTGCATTCCGCGAAGCGGCCGATCCTTCATTCAAGGGATACGCGCAACAAATCGTGAAGAACTCTGGCGCACTTGCCGAAGCACTCGCCAAAGAAGGGTTCCGTTTGGTGTCAGGCGGCACCGATAACCATCTCTGCTTGGTTGATCTTCGTGGCTTCGATGCAGAACTCACGGGCAAAGAGGCACAGGCAGTCCTTGACCTCGCCGGCATCACGCTGAACAAGAACACCATTCCCGATGACCCGCGTTCACCGTTTGTTACGAGTGGCGTACGTATCGGTACTCCTGCGGTTACCACGCAGGGAATGACTGAACCCGAAATGGTCCAGATCGCTTCGTTGATCGCCCGCGCGCTTCGCGGTCGTGCCGACGATGCGGCGATCGCCGCAGTGCGCGCCGATGTTGCCGCACTTTGCGCCAACTTCACCCCCTACAGCTAAGTCAGGGAGTCTTCGAAACCGTGCCGAGCATCGGCTCATACGCAATCGTCTTGGCGGTCGTTGCCGTCACGACGTTTGTGACCTTGTTCGGTATTCGACGTTTCGCGTTTCGAATTGGCGCAGTCGTGCGTCCCGATGCACGACATGTGCACGAACGCCCAACACCCACCCTCGGCGGCGTTGCAATGCTGATCGGTGTTCTTGCGGGAATGTTCACCGCCTGGTGCATGGGGTCATTCGATGCCGTGTTCACCGGGAGTACCGAGCCGCTCGGGTTGGTGCTTGCGGCAATTGTGATTGCTGTTGTTGGAGTCATCGATGATCTGAAAGATGTTTCTGCACCAGCAAAAATCGCAGGCATCGTTCTTGCGGCGAGTGTGTTGGTGATCTCTGGAATTTCGATTCTCGTGTTCCGCATTCCGTTTGCAGGCGTGTTTGTTCTTTCCACTGATTGGTCGTACTTAATTTCGGTGGTGTGGGTCGTCGGTATGGCCAATGCCATCAACCTCATCGATGGGCTCGATGGTTTGGCCGGCGGCATTGTCGCCATTGCCGCAGCAACGTTTTTCCTTTATGCCCACGAACTGGGCGGCGAAGGTCTCTTGGCTGCAGGCAACATCGGACCTCTCGTTGCCATCGTTGCTCTCGGTGCGTGCATCGGCTTTCTTCCACACAACATTCATCCCGCCAAAATTTTCATGGGTGATGCTGGGGCACTGCTCCTCGGTTTGTTGATGGCTGCATCGACGATGGTCGTAGGTGGGCGCATCGACAGGTCCTATTCAGGCAGTTCCTTCTTCTTCTTTGCCCCGCTCCTTATTCCGTTGGTCATCCTCGGAGTCCCGGTTATCGACACGCTGTTCGCCATCATCCGGCGGGCCCGTTCGCGTAGTGGCATTTCCAACGCCGATAAGGGTCATCTCCACCATCGACTCATGGCCCTTGGACATGGACATCGACGCAGCGTCTTCATTCTCTGGACATGGACGGCTTTGCTCAGCGGCTTTGTCCTCTGGCCGATTTACAGCGGAACGGGCGACGGAATCGTTCCCTTCGGAATCGCCGCCATCCTCTTGTCGCTCTTCACCATCTTGCATCCAGGGGTGCGAATTGAGCGTCGGCGCCTGGCCCGTGACGAGGCCCGGGAGGCTCGCCGCAGCGCTGGGCTCGACCAATCCGGGCCTACCGGACCAATCGAGTTCGGCGTCCCAGCTCCGGCCACAGACGACGAGCCCGGAAAAGTTGCAGAAAACTAGCGGCGCGCCTACCTTGTGCGCAGTTTCACAAGGTCAGCGACGCGCGAGGTTCGGTGTTGTCGATCGGTCCACCATTCCTCCGACACACCAAGGTGCGCGGTGAAGAATTCGCAACGGCGCGAACTCACACAGCAAATGGGACGATCCACGGGCGGCTATGAGCTCGCGTTTTCCCCGTTGCTCCTTGCGGCAATTGGCTACGGACTCGACCGTTTGTTGGGAACTGTCCCTCTTCTCACGATCACCTTCGGAGTGCTCGGCCTCATCGGCGCCGTCACCAAGATCTATTTCTCGTATCGCGCCGACATGGAGCGCCACGAAGCGAACGGTCCATGGGCGCAACGATGACCTCCCCGACGCACATTGATGGCGATGCTCCCGAGGCGATGATCGCTCGCGACATGGTGAAAAAGGCTGCAATTGTTGGGCCGATTCTCATCGTTGCCTTTGGATTCATCTGGGGTGTCCACGGGGCCCTTTCCACCGCCTATGGTCTGGCAATCGTTGTGGCGAACTTCGTGCTCGCCGCCGCGATGCTGACCTGGGCCGGACGCATCTCTCCGGGATTCGTCATGGGCGCAGCGCTCTTTGGTTATCTGATTCGTTTGTCCTTAATTTTTATGGCTATCTGGCTTGTCCGGGAAGCCTCGTGGGTCGAGTTGGTACCCCTCGGTATCACCATCGTTGTGACTCACCTCGGTCTTTTGTTCTGGGAGATGAAGCGTGTCTCCCTTTCCATCGCTTACCCCGGGCTTAAGCCCACACCTGCTTCGAAGGAGTCGACCTCCAAGTGATCTTCGGACTCGAGTTTCCACCGATCGAGAACCTCGTCGAATGGCCGAATATTTTCGGCCCGGCGGACTCTTGGTACGGGTTCAACAAAATCGCGCTCATCAACTTGGTGGCACTCGTCGCAACGACGTTGTTGTTTCTCGTCGCTGGTCGGCAAAAGACGCTTGAGCCAGCAACCAATGCGCCGAAGGGTTCACGCAACCTGGTCGAAAGCGCTGTTGCGTTCATCCGCGACGGCATCATCATTGAGACCATCGGCCCAGCTGGCCTTCGCTATCTGCCCTTCTTGGCCTCGCTGTTCTTCTTCATCTTGATCACGAACATCTTCGAGGTCATCCCGTTCTTCCACATGCCGGGTAACGCCCGTATGGCTGGTCCGGCCGTGCTCGCGCTTCTCACCTGGGTGTATTTCATCGCCGTGGGCATCAAGCACCAAGGCCTGAAGTACTTCTGGAACTCGGTTGCGCCTCCCGGCGTGCCGAAGGCGCTCCTGCCGCTCGTGGTCCCGATCGAACTTCTCTCGACGTTCATCGTTCGCCCGTTCTCGCTGGCCGTCCGACTCTTCGCCAACATGCTGGCGGGTCACATTCTTCTTGTGACCTTCTCCGTGCTCTGCATCACCCTTTGGGGAGCCTCACTGCTTCTGGCCGTGTTGCCGTTCTCCTTCGTGATGCTCGTAGGCCTCACCGGCTTCGAAATCATGGTGGCCTTCCTTCAGGCCTACATCTTCACCATTCTCGCCTCGGTGTACATCGGTAGCTCGATGCACGCGGAGCACTGATTCCAAGATCGCAATCGGAGCATCCGCTCCACCGCAACCATTGTCGTCACCGGGGCTCGCCGGGGGCGCAACACCCACAACAGGAGAGCAATCACCAATGAGCATCCTTGCGCAAGCCACAACCGCTGCAGAAGCAGCACTTACCGCCGCCGATCAGAAGTCGATCTCGGCTGCTGGTTACGCCGGCCTTGCCTACGGTCTCGCGACCCTCGGCCCAGGCATTGGTATCGGTTACCTCGTAGGCCAGTCAGTTCAGGCCATGGCTCGTCAGCCAGAGGCCGCCGGCATGGTGCGTACCACCATGTTCCTCGGTATCGCATTCACCGAAGCCCTTGCCCTCATCGGCTTCGTTGTCTTCATTCTTCTGAAGTTCGTCTGATTCTCCTTTTGGGTGTTGCGCACCTGTCCCCGCTTCGGCGGGGCAGGTGACGCCCAAAAAGGATTCGCTGTACTGAAGTTTTTTGTACTGAAGCAGTTTCTTTTCTGTCCACGACGCACGCTCTAAGGAGTTCCACGTGCTCGCTTCGATTCTGGTGCTGGCCGCTGAAGCCTCTACCACTGCCGCCGAGTTACTCGACCAAGCAGCTGGAGACGCAGAGGCAGTCAAGAATCCGATCCTCCCCACCATCAACGAGATGTTCTGGGCAGCGATCTTCTTCATCGCGCTTTGGACGCTGATGAAGTTCGTTCTGCTTCCACGCATCACCAAGGTGATGGACGGAAGAACCGACAAAATTCGTGACGATCTCGCCGCTGCCGAGGCAGCCGAGACAGAGCGCGTCGCCAAGCTCGAGCAGTATGAGGCCGGTCTCGCCGGTGCTCGCGCCGAGGCCGTCACCATTCTTGAGGCCTCACGGGCCGAGGGTGATGCCGAACGTCGCACGCAGATTGCCGCCGCCGAGGCTGAAGTCGCCGCTGCCCGTGCCGAGGCCGCAGCCGAAATCGCCGACGCAAAGGCCCGTGCCCGCAGCGAACTCACTGGCTCCATCACCGACATCGCTGTCGGTGCTGCCGAAGCCGTTATCCAAAAGCCGCTCGACCGTGCTGCCCAGGGCCGCATCGTCGAGGACTACGTCAACTCCTCCGGCCAGAACTGAGAGGGCTGAACCATGAACTTTCTTCTCGCCTCTAGCGCTGAAAACGGCATCATCATTCCAGGCGACACCAACGAGGTCATCTGGGGAACGATTTCGTTCACCATTGTCGTCCTGTTGTTCCTCTGGAAGGGTCTCGGCCCCGTCAAGGTGATGTGGCACGCCCGCATCGATCGCATCCGCAACGAGGTCACCTCCGCTGCTGACACTCGTGCAGCGGCCGAAGCAAAGTTGGCCGAGGTTGAATCCAACATTGCGAACGCCGCCGACGAACGCCAGCGCATCATTGCTGGTGCCCGCACCGACGCACAGACGGTGAAGGCACAGATCATCACTCGAGCTGGCACCGACGCTGCTGACCTCAAGGCACGTGGTCTTGCTGATGCGCAATCAGCAAAGCTGCAGGCCACATCTGATCTTCAAGCCGAAATCGGAGTGCTCGCACTTGGTGCGGCCGAAAAGGTCGTGGCCAACAGTCTCGATGCGGCAACGCAAAACGAACTCATCGATAGCTACATCAACAGCGTGGGGGCAAGCTCATGAGCGACCGTACCGACCTCTACGCCAGCGCATTTCTTTCGCTTGTCCGTGCCGAAGGTTCGGGCAACGAGGTTCTCGACGAACTCTTCCGTGTGTCGCGCACGATCGAAGGCAACGACGAATTGCGCACAGCGCTTTCCGATCCGCACCTTCCCGCCGACCGTCGCACGCAAATCGTTCAAGACCTGCTCGAAGGTAAAGCACACGCACTCACCATTTCGTTGGTGTCCACCACCATCACCAATGGCCGAGTTCGCGACCTGCCGATCATCGTCGACAGCATGCTTGCTCGTAACGCTGCAACCGGCGACAAGGTTGTTGCGCAGGTTCGTTCGGCGGTCGCACTGACCGACGAACAGAAGTCCCGTCTCGCCGCCGCTTTGGCGAAGAAGACCGGCAAGCAGATCGAGGTCGTGGTCGATGTCGACCCCAGCGTCCTCGGTGGCATCGTCACCCAGATCGGCGACACCGTCATCGACGGTTCTGTGCGTCAGCGTCTGTCCCAACTCCGTGAATCGTTCTGAGATCAGAGGATCCTGTAATGGCTGAACTCACCATCAACACCGGCGACATCACCGCCGCCCTCCAGAAGAACCTGGCGGGATTCAAACCTGAACTTGAGTCGACCCAGGTCGGCCGAGTGCTCGAAGTGGGCGACGGTATCGCTCGCGTGTCGGGCCTTCCCGATGTCGGCGTGAACGAACTCCTCGAGTTCGAAGGCGGCACGGTCGGTCTCGCACTGAACCTCGACGAGGACTCCATCGGCGCCGTTATCGTCGGCGATGCCGAGCACGCTGCTGCGGTTGAAGAAGGATCACCAGTGCGTGCCACTGGCCGCATTCTTTCGATGCCAGTCGGCGATGCGCTTCTCGGTCGCGTCGTGAACGCTCTCGGTGAACCCATCGACGGCAAGGGCCCGATCGTCGGCGCGATTCAGCGCCGTATGGAAATTCAGGCTCCTGGCATCACCGGTCGTAAGCCCGTGCACGAACCGCTGCAGACTGGCATCAAGGCCATCGACGCCATGACCCCAATCGGTCGTGGACAGCGCGAACTCGTCATCGGCGACCGCAAGACCGGCAAGACCACGGTGTGCATCGACACGATCCTTAACCAAAAGGGTCTTGGCGTGAAGTGCATCTACGTCGCCATTGGTCAGAAGTCATCGACCGTTGCGCAGACCGTGAGCACGCTCACCGAATACGGCGCCATGGACTACACCGTCGTCGTGGTGGCTCCGGCCTCCGACCCGGCACCGTTCAAGTACCTCGCACCGTTCGCTGGTTGTGCAATTGGTCAGCACTGGATGGACAACGGTGAACACAGCCTCATCGTGTACGACGATCTTTCCAAGCAGGCCGAGGCCTACCGTCAGATGTCGCTTCTTCTTCGTCGCCCACCAGGCCGCGAGGCATACCCCGGCGACGTCTTCTATCTCCACTCCCGCCTGCTTGAGCGTGCCGCAAAGCTTTCCGATGCTCTCGGTGCTGGTTCACTCACTGCACTTCCGGTCATTGAAACCAAGGCTGGCGACGTTTCTGCGTACATCCCGACCAACGTGATTTCGATCACCGACGGTCAGGTCTACCTGCAGGACGATCTTTTCAAGTCCGGTGTTCGTCCGGCTGTCGACGTAGGCATCTCGGTGTCTCGCGTGGGTGGCGACGCACAGATCAAGGCCATGAAGAAGGTCTCTGGTTCACTCAAGCTCGACCTTGCGCAGTTCCGTGAACTCGAAGCGTTCGCAACCTTCGGTTCGGAACTCGACAAGATCTCTGCTGCACAGCTCGAGCGTGGTTACCGCCTCGTTGAATTGCTCAAGCAGAACCTCAACTCGCCGATGCCGGTTGAAGAACAGGTCGTCGTCATCTTCGCTGGTGCGAACGGTTACGCCGACTCGATTCCGGTTGGTGACGTCAAGCGTTACGAAGCCGATCTTCTCGACTTCATGCGCGGTCGTTACGGCTCGATTCTCGATGAGATTCGTTCAACTGGTGAACTTCCCGACGCACTCAAGGGCGCTGTCGAAGCATTCACCAAGGAATTTGCAGCAACCGAAACCGCCTCTGCCGGATCCAACGAGGACTGAGTCATGGCTGGTGGTCAGGAGCGGATCCTTCGTCGACGCATTAAGAGCGTCGAGTCAACGAAGAAGATCACGCGCGCCATGGAGCTCATCGCGGCCACTCGTGTCGTGAAAGCCCAGGACCGCGCGTCCTCAGCGCGTCCCTACAGCGACGAGATCACCGCAGTGATCGTCGACCTGCTTCGTGCTGGTGCAGCCAAGGAACACCCGTTGCTTCGTGACAACCCCGGTGCAAACACTGCTGCGTTTGTTGTCATCACTTCTGACCGTGGCATGTGCGGCGGCTACAACACCAACGTGTTGCGTCTCGCCGAACGCGCCATCGAAGCCGCACGCGCTGAAGGCCGTGAGTACTCAATCATCGCTGTCGGAAAGAAGGCGCTGAAGCATTTCCGTTTCCGCGGTCTCACTGTCGACGCGGAATTCGAAGGTGTCACCGATCAGCCGATCTACGACAACGCCCGCGACATCGCAGCCTCGATTCGTCGTCGCTACGAAACCGGCCAGCTCGCATCGGTCGACCTCGCGTACACCCAGTTCCTTTCGGCCGGTACGCAGCAGGCAGTGCTTCGTCGCTTCCTTCCGCTCGAGGTTCCCGAGGTCACCGCAGCTGACGGTCCGTCGGCCGATCTCGAGTACGAACCGTCACCGACCGGCATTCTCAACGAGATCCTTCCGCGCTATCTCGAGTCACGTTTGTTCTCTGCACTTCTTGATGCATCAGCTTCGGAGCACGCTTCACGTCAGCGAGCAATGAAGGCCGCAACCGAGAACGCCGAAGATCTGAAGACCACGCTCAGCCGAATCATGAACCGTGCTCGTCAGGACTCCATCACCACCGAGATCATGGAAATTGTTGGCGGCGCCGAAGCAATGTCGGCCGACAAGGGTTCAGCAAACGAACTCATTCCGTCGCATCTCGAACCTGAGCACGCATTCCCTATCCACCTTGACCGCACTGACCATTCTCCGTCGATTCACTAATCGACGAGACAGTCCGAACCAACCGTTCGCCACACACAGGAGACCCATCCCACGATGACCGTCACCGAGAATCCCAACAACCTGAAAGACGGCCGAGTCGTCGCCATCGCCGGCCCCGTGGTCGACGTTGAGTTCCCGCGTGGGTCTCTTCCCGAGATCAACACGGCACTCGAGATGACCCTCACCGTTGAAGGTGTCGACACCATTGTTGTGTCAGAGGTTGCTCAGCAGATCGGCGACAGCCGAGTGCGTGTTGTCACCATGAAGCCCACTGATGGTCTTCGTCGTGGCACGCCAGTGCGCAACACCGGTCGCGGCATCACGGTTCCCGTTGGCGAAGCAGTGCTTGGCCATGTGTTCAATGTCATCGGCGAGCCCCTCGATTCGCCGCTCACCGACGCCAACGTTGAGCGCTGGGAAATCCACCGTGAACCGCCGGCGTTCGACACCCTTGAGCCCAAGGCGTTGGTCTTCCCGACCGGCATCAAGGTCATCGACCTTCTCACCCCGTACCTCTCAGGCGGCAAGATCGGCCTGTTCGGTGGTGCCGGTGTGGGCAAGACCGTTCTCATCCAGGAAATGATCAACCGTGTTGCTTCGCAGCACGGTGGTGTGTCGGTATTCGCCGGTGTGGGCGAGCGCACCCGTGAGGGAACCGACCTCTGGATCGAAATGCAGGAGTCCGGCGTTATCAA
>CAEZTR010000044.1_pt1 | contig 13632 bp, 8 predicted proteins | sample 7264261 | NCBI WGS metagenome assembly CAEZTR01 (sample SAMEA6813809, study PRJEB35770) | freshwater metagenome | biome: Freshwater; feature: Freshwater reservoir; material: water | place: Czech Republic | collected 2017-08-18 | depth 0.5m m
ATGTCGGCCCAGCACCCACTCGTGAGGGTCGAGGTTCACGACGCCACCACGGCATCACTGCTACTCAAACTCAATTCCGGCGCCGTGGACTTGGCTGTTCTCACAACGCCCACGAATGACCCAGAGGTTGTGGCCACGGCATTGTTCACCGAAGACCGCATCCTGGCCACCACTGCAGGGCATTCTCTCTTCGGAAGAACTCGCATCACGCTCGCCGACCTCGACGGCATTGAACTCATTGTCGAACCGCCCGGCCGCCCTTTCCGAGAACAACTCGACGCGCTCTTCGCAGAACGTGATTACACGCTGGCGGTGAAAGCCGAGGTCGATGGCACCCGTCTCATGGCCTCGCTCGCCTTCGAAGGGTTTGGCGCCGCGATTCTGCCGGCCAGTGCCGTGTCGGCCCGATCCGACCTCGGCTGGCATACCGCTCCGGTCGAAGGGCTACCCGGCCGGGCCGTCGGGCTCGCGACCCGTCGGCAGGCGTTACTCTCAGCACCAGCACGAGCACTTGCCGATGTCCTCCGAGATGTCGTGAGTTCCCGTGGTGAACGCCAGCCCGGCATTCACCCAGCTTCACCTCAGCGCCTTTCCCCCGATTGATGACTCCTCCCTCCGCCTCCAACTCCAACGGCGGAAGGTTCGCGTCCAACACCGGCCGCGCGGTGCAACTGCGGGCCAAGGTCCCCGGCGTGGTTCACGCCGACATCGACATTCTCGACACGATGAGCGGTCCACGCCGCATTGTTCGAGTGCGCATCGGCGGCGACGCCAATGAGGACGGAAAAGGTGGCGCGCTCTCTCCACGCGACGGCGAAAGCATCGCGAACGCAGCGCATGTCGCACTCGCCGAACGGCTTCCCGTTGTCGTTGAACTTTCCTCGACTGGCGCCGACATCAGCGAAGGACTCGCAGCACTGCATGGTTGGGGCCAAGCCGCCAAAGCCCTCAGTTCATGTTCGGGAATTGTCCCCACGGTGATGGCTGTTTCTGGTCCTGCGGTTTCGGGACCTGCGCTTCTTCTTGGTTTGGCCGATCACGTTGTCATGACCGAAGACGCCTACGCATTTGTAAGTGGCCCACATATGGTTCGCCAATTCACCGGCGTCCCCATCGACAAGATGGATCTCGGCGGTGCCGGTGCCCATAGTCGCAACACTGGCGTTGCCTCCGCGGTCGTGGCTGACGCCGATGCCGCGATGGAGTGGGTGACGAACCTCTTCGATTACTTGCCCGGCCACAACGACGAACTTTCGCCCCGACTCCCGAGTGACGATCCCGTTGATCGACCCACGCCAGAAGCCGGTGAAATCATTCCCGCAACACCAACGGGCTCCTATGACATTCGTACCGTGATTCGAGCGATCGCCGATGACGGCGAGCTGTTTGAACTGCGAGCCGCATGGGCCGCCAATCTCGTGACCGCCTTTGCATCGATCGCGGGTCGACCAGTCGGATTCGTCGCAAACCAACCTTGTGCACTTGCTGGCACGCTTGACATTCCCGCCTCACAAAAAGGCGCACGCTTTGTTGCGTTCTGCGATGCGTTCAACATCCCACTCATCACGCTCGTCGATACACCCGGCTTTTACCCGGGCAAAGATCTCGAATGGCGAGGGATGATTCGCCACGGTGCGCAAATGGCCTTCGCCTACGCCCGAGCCACCGTTCCTCGCATCAACGTCACCCTGCGCAAGAGCTACGGCGGTGCGTACATCGTGATGGACTCCAAGCGCATGGGCAACGACCTCGCGCTGGCCTGGCCATCGGCCGAAATCGCAGTCATGGGCGCCAAAGGTGCGGTCGAGATCCTCAATCGCGGCATTGCCGATGAAGATCGCCAGGCCCTCGAAGATGCCTACGAGGAACGACTCCTCAACCCCTACATCGCGGCCGATCGCGGCTTTATCGACGCGGTGATTGACCCGGCCGAGACCCGCGCCGAGGTCGCTGCTGCCCTCGTTGCACTCGAGGACAAACGCGAGCGGATCCAACCCCGCTCACACGACAACACCCCCCTGTAACCACACGGATCCGATTCCGCATTGGTCGTCGGGTGTTGTTTACGAACCGTTCACGCCCGACCGAACGAACGCCTCGCTGGGGCCACTAGGCTGCGACTGCAGGGGATCCCAACGACAACGATGTACAGGAGTTCGACGAGTGGCCGAGAGTGTGACCATCACCGATAACCGCACCGGAGAGTCGGTCGAAGTTCCGATCGTCAACGGTGGCGTCGATTCCGCGGCATGGTCGAAACTCATGCCGGGCACCTGGTTCTACGATCCCTCCTTCTCCACCACTGCTGCAGCCGAGAGTTCCATCACCGAACTCGATGGTGGCGCAGGCATCCTCCGCTATCGCGGGTACCCCATTGAGCAGTTGGCCGAACAGTCGACCTACCTCGAAGTTGCCTATCTGCTCCTCAACGGTGAACTCCCCACCGAAACGCAGATGGCCGATTGGTCTCACGAGATCACCTACCACACGTTCATTCACGAAAACGTGCGCAAGCGTTTCATGGAGGGATTCCACCACGACGCTCACCCCATGGGCATCCTCGTTTCTACCCTTGCTGCGCTTTCCACCTTCTACCCCGACGCCAAGGACATCTTCGACCTCGAAAGTCGTCAGAAGCAGATCATTCGCCTGATCGCCAAGATGCCGACCATCGCCGCTGGTGCACACCGTCACAGCGTCGGCATGCCGTTCGTCTACCCCGACAACAGCCTCGACTTCACCTCGAACTTCCTTTCGATGATGTGGAGAGTCGCCGAGCCGAACTATGAACCCAACCCGGTTCTGGCCAAGGCCCTCGACGTTCTCTTCATCCTGCATGCCGACCACGAGCAGAACTGCTCGACCACGGCCATGCGCGTTGTTGGCTCCTCACACGCCGATCCGTATTCATCGGCTGCCGCTGCCGCTGCCGCGCTTTATGGCCCTCGCCATGGTGGCGCGAACGAAGCCGTGCTTCGCATGCTCAACACCATCGGCACGCTCGACAACGTCGACGACTACGTGAAAGACGTTCGCGAAGGCAAGATGGTCCTGCAGGGCTTCGGTCACCGCGTGTACAAGAACTACGACCCGCGGGCCAAGATCATCAAGAAGATCGCCTACGACGTGTTCGAGGTCACCGGCAAGAACGAACTTCTCGACATCGCTCTCAAGCTCGAAGAAACCGCGCTCGCCGATGACTACTTCGTGAGCCGCAAGCTCTACCCGAACGTCGACTTCTACTCGGGCCTGATCTACCAAGCCATGGGATTCCCGATCGAGATGTACACCGTTCTCTTCGCTATTCCCCGCATGGCCGGTTGGCTTGCGCACTGGAGCGAAATGCTCGATCAGAACTCACGTATCGCTCGCCCCCGTCAGCTCTACACAGGCTCCGGCGTCCGCGACTACGTGCCGATCGCTCAGCGCTAATCATCCAGCACTGAGTCTCAACTTCTGATCAAACGTCGATCAGGATCTTGCCAACATTCGCGTTGGTTTCCATGTACGCGTGCGCATCGGCAATCGCCGACATCGAATAGCGCGAATCGATCACAGGCTTCGCAACGCCAGCATCGAACAGCGGCAGGATCTCCGCAGCGAATCGCTGCGTGATTGCAATCTTTTCGGCGAGAGGCCGAGCACGAAGCACCGTGCCGATGAGGCTGGCGCGCTTAGGCAACATCATTCCGATATTCACCTCGGTGCGCCCAGCGCCCATGGTGCCAACCTGCACAATGCGACCACCAACGCGCACGGCGGCAATGTTCTTGTTGACGTAATCGCCACCGATGACATCAAGCACAACATCGACACCCGCGCCATTGGTGAATGACGCGCATTCAGCAACGAAGTCCTGCGTCGCATAATCGACTGCGAGATCCGCACCGAGCTCGCGGCATGCAGCAAGTTTTCCGGCCGACGCCGTGATGATCACCCGCGCGCCAATCGCATTGCAGATTTGAATCGCTGCAGTACCCACACCGGAAGCGCCCGCATGAACGAGTGCCGTGCGGCCAGCGGTGAGTCCACCCTGCACTACGAGCGCATCGAACGCCGTGATCCATACCTCAGGAATTGCCGCAGCATCTTCGACCGAAACCGTGGTCGGAATTCGCATGAGCTGGTGTTCGTGGATCACCAGTTGTTCTGCATACGAACCACCACTAACGATTCCCATGACTTCGTCGCCAACCGACCATGAGTTGACTCGTTCACCGAGAGCAGCCACCCGGCCGGAGAACTCCATGCCGGGGATCTCCGGCGCCGGCGGGGTGAACCCAGCCAAGGGCGGACTGGGATACAACCCGCGGCGTTGCAAGAGGTCAGCACGATTGAGTGCTGTCGCCACAATGTCGATGAGCACTTCCTCGGGGCCAGGAACGGGATCGACCACGTCGATCACCTGCAAGACATCAAGTTCGCCATAGCCATTTAGAACGACAGCTTTCATCGCCGCAGCCTACGCTCGTGCCATGACGACGGACACAACACACTTCCGCACCTGCCCGCTGTGCGAAGCAACCTGCGGTCTTGAATTAACCGTGCGTGAAGGCACCGTCGTTCGTATTCGTGGCGATCGAGACAACGCGTTCTCCAAAGGTTTCATCTGCCCGAAGGGATCAGTCCTGCACAAGTTGCACGCCGATCCCGATCGCCTGCGCGCGCCGATTGTCCGTCGTGGCAATGACCCCGAAACCGCAACCTGGGAACAGGTTTCGTGGGACGACGCGTTTGCAATCATCGCTGAAGGAATTCAGGGCGTCATCGACCGCCACGGCCGTCATGCAGTTGGTGCCTATTTCGGCAACCCGAGCGTGCACTCGCTCGGCACCGTCATCTTCAACCGAGTTCTCATCCAAGCAATGGCGAGTCCGCAGATCTATTCGGCCTCAACTGTGGATCAGATGCCGAAGCATGTTTCCAGCGGACTCATGTTCGGCAACCCGATCCTCATTGCAGTTCCCGATATCGATCGCACCGATCACCTGCTGATTCTTGGCGCCAACCCCTACGAATCGAATGGTTCACTCGCAACCGCTCCCGATTGGCCCGGACGCATTCAGGCCATTCGGGATCGTGGCGGCAAAGTCGTCGTCGTCGACCCCCGACACACCAAGACCGCCGCAAATGCCGACGAATGGCATTCCATTCGCCCCGGTGGCGATGCGCTGTTGCTGTGCGCGATGTTGCATGTGTTGTTCGCCGAGGACCTCATCGATGCCGGCCGCGGCCCAGGAATGACCAGCGGACTACGCGACATCGCCGACGCCGTCGAACCGTTTGCCCCATCCGTTGTCGCCGACCGCATCGGCATCGACGCCGACACCATCGAGCGCATGGCCCGCGAACTTGCTGCCGCGCCGACTGCAGTTGTCTACGGACGCATCGGTACACAAACCGTCGGTTTCGGAACGCTCGCGGCGTGGGCTGTCGACGCTCTCAACCTGGTCACCGGAAATCTCGATTCACACGGCGGGGCAATGTTCCCGCTCACTCCGCACGAAAGTGGCCGCGGCAAGGGTCGTGGTCGCGGTTTCCGCATCGGACGGCGCCATAGCCGCGTGCGCGGGTATCCCGAAGTCCGCAGTGAGTTCCCCGTGGCTGGCCTCGCCGAAGAAATCACAACACCCGGCGATGGACAGATCCGAGCGATGGTCACCGTTGGCGGTAACCCGGTGCTTTCGACTCCGCATTCCGCTGCACTCGATGCCGCACTGCGCGAGCTCGAATTCATGGTGAGTGTCGATCCGTACCTCAACGAAACCACTCGCCATGCGAACGTGATCCTCCCGCCACCGACAGCGCTTGAGCGCAGCGAATACCAAATGGCGTTCATCGGATTAGCCGTGCGCAACTTTGCCCAATGGGCACCGCCGATGTTCGATAGCGATTGCTTACAAGAACACGAAATCATCGGGCGCCTTGCGCTCATTTTCTCTGGTCCCGACGCCGGCACAGATCCCACCGTCCTCGACGCGATGCTGCTCGATGGCGCTCTTCAGGCAGCGATCGATGGAACCAACTCCCCCATTGCGAATCGATCCATCGACGAACTGCGGGCAATCGTTCAGTCAGATACTTCGCGCACGGGCGTCGACCAGATTCTCGACGTGATGATTCGAACTGGTTCTCGAGGCGATTGGTTTGGCGCTGTTCCCGACGGACTTTCTCTTGATGTCTTCGAGGCCAACCCTCATGGCATCGATTTGGGTGCCCTTGAACCTCGCCTCCCCGAAGCCCTGCGCACTGAATCGGGCACGATCGAACTCGCGCCGCAGATCATCGTCGACGAACTGGCCCGCTTAGCTGACACTCTCAACAAGCCTGTCGACACCAGCGGCCTTGTGCTTATTAGCCGTCGACACTTGCAATCGAACAACTCGTGGATGCATAACGTCGAAGCACTCGTGAAGGGCAAAGTACGTTGCACTCTTCTCGTGCACCCCACCGACGCAACGCGACTTTCACTCACCGATGGTTCTGACGCAGTCATTGCCTCGCGAGTCGGTTCGGTGACGGCGCCAGTTGAAGTCACCGAAGAAGTTCCGGTTGGCGTCGTAAGCCTTCCTCACGGTTGGGGTCATGACATGACCGGTACACGGTCACAGGTCGCCTCCAAACGGCCTGGTGTGAACTCGAACCTTCTGACCGACCCTGAACTCCTTGATCCGTTGTCGGGTAACGCCATACTGAATGGCATTCCCGTCACCGTTGTTCCCGCCTGACTCAGTTAGGTCAGCGGAGTTTCTGCCGGTGTCGGATGCACTGCGTTCGCTTCCGCCTCTGCTTCGGCTCGAAGTGCCCGAGTCAGGAACAGGAAGACAACACCCCACAGAAGGCTTCCGCCACCGATGATTGCAATCGTTGTCGACACTCCGACGAGTCCGCTGATTGCGCCAGCGAAAAGCAACGAGAGACTCATAGCCAGGGTCACTAATGATGCATCGACCGCGAAGATTCGGCCTCTGAGTTCATCGGGCGTGAGCACCTGTAATCCATAGGTCGTGAGCGCCCACTGCGCGCCGCCACCCATATGAGCGATCGTCACGCCAAGAACAGCGAGAAACAGGTACGGCGCAAACGCGACTCCGAGATACATCGCCCCGTAACCAATGGCCGCAAACCCACTGGCAAGAAGTACGCCGTGAATTCCTCGCCTCACTAAACGAATGATTAAGAGCGGTCCAAGCACGACGCCAATCCCTCGACCAGCGAGAAGAAGACCAATCGCGCCATCGCTGCCGCCGAACTTCACCGTCGCTAGCACCGCCAACATGCCGACGACCCCGGCGCCAAAACCAAACCCGATATGAGAACCAATGAGCGCCATGATTGCGGGATGGCGCCGAGCATGCGCAAGTACCTCACGCGTATCGCGCAATGGATGCATGCGCTCGGTACGAACTTTTTGGGGTCCATCAGCCTGAAGCGATTCACGGATCGTCACGATGAGCAGCGCAGCAACGACAAAGCTTGCAGCATTAGCGAGAAACGCAGCATCACGCCCAAAGGCAACCGTGAACAGGGCACCGAGCCCTGCGCCGATCGCGAGCATCGCTCCCCAGGTTGCACCCATCATCGAAGTAGCGGTGGCGAGATCTTCTTCTTCAACAATGTTCGGAATACCCGCTTGAGCTGCGGGACCAAAGAACGAACCCAGCGCCGTCACACCGCCCTGTGCAACAAACACAATCCATGGCATTCCATGTCCCGCCAACAAGAACAGAAGTGCAGCGGCGGCTTGTGCTGATGACGCAAGAATCAAAACCTTGCGACGATCGAAACGGTCAGCCACTGGCCCCGCAATCGGACCCATCACAAACGTGGGCAAGGTTTGCGCGACCCAGAAGGCAGACGCGAGAAAATCCGAACCAGTTGCATCGAGCAATAGGCCAATCGCCGCCACAGCAGCGAACCAGTCACCGCCGTAGCTGATCACCTGTGCGGTGAACAGTTTTCGAAATGCAGAATTACGTCGAAGCAGCGACCACATCAGTGGTCAGGCCGGATTCCAACCGTCGACCATGCCCGTGAGTCCGGTGGGCTCATGTGGGCCGAACGACAACTGCTCGAGCACGCCGACACCGACGCGATCACCCATACGCACTTTGCACAGGGTCTGGATGTGAATACATGAAGGATCCTGCGGGTTGAATTCGTCCAGCGGAATCGATTCGCTTCCAACTTCAAGTGGTCCGTGCAGAGAACCATGTGACCAATGCGGATGCATGTAACCGATACCGCGCATGCGGAAGGTGTACATCGGCTCGAATTCGATGCGATCAATCGTGCCATCGGAATGGCTCACTTCAATGGCGGCCGATTCCATTTCGCGTCGACCCTTTTGCCACTGCAGTTCGTAGCGAATGTTGCTCACTTCTTCAGGCTCGACGATGTCGTCACCCCAGGTAGGAGCGTCGGGCGATTCAAGAATCGGTACGACTAGTGCTGATTCCATCCACCGAGTTCCGTCGGCCCGTTCGAACATTGCGAGATGCGTACACATATCGTCGAAGTGCAACGGAGCCCACAACCAGAAGATCTGCATTTCGCCAGGAGTGAAGTTTGTTGGCGTTTGCACACCTACGCCACGCACACCCCAGGAACGATCACGCACGCCAAATGTTGATTCGGCCTTTACCTCGATGACCTGACCCTTGACGTTGATCGTGCCTTCCCATGTTCCCCACTGCGTCAGGCGCGTGTAGTCCATGATCTTGACGTTGTTGCGCACGATCGTTTGCTTGGGCTCTTCAATCGCTGCGGTACGAGCACGGAATAACAAGTCACAAGAGATGTCTTCATCGTTCGGCGCAACGGTGAAACGGATTTCCTTCAATGGCTCGGGCACGGAAATAGAGATCGGACCGATCGTTGTTTCTCGTCCGAGCGGCATTGCCCCTGAAGCGAAGATCGAATGCTCGACGCCATCGACGACAACACTGAAGGCGGCATCGATCACACCACGGTTCGGGTAGTGCCCCATGGCGCCACCGATGAAGAACGCTCCGTCACGATCGCAACCGTTGAAGAAGTAACGGTCGTAATGGTTGGGATCAGCACTGACGGTCTGGACGATTGGATCGCCCGTTTGATGGATCGGGAAATCATCGAACGGAGTAATCATGGCGCTTCCCCCTGAGGTTGGTTCCTATGCGACAACGGCCGCCCACAGGCGGCCGAAGTGCTTGAGAGTGGACCCGACTGGACTCGAACCAGCGACCCCTTCCGTGTCGAGGAAGTGCTCTAGCCAACTGAGCTACGGGTCCTTACAAGGCCCCGAACTCTAGCAGCACCCCGACCCCAACCTCCCAAGCGGGACACCTACGATGGTCAGGCGATGTCTACTCAGAGACCCACAAAGCGCTCTCGTGCCGCCATCGCTGCACTCGCAGGCGTGGCCACTGTGACCGCTGGGGCCATGTTCATTACCTCCCGCACAGGTTCATCAATTGGTCGTGCCGATTCGGCCGACTCCATCGAACTCATCACCGCCACCACCGAGGCCGAGACCACGACGCTTCCGTCGACCACGCTCGCCCCCACGACCACTCTTCCGCCGCCGACCACGACAACGAAGGCATGGCCAAAAGGGCCCGTGCTCACGATTCCGGCTGCCGGCGCTGTCCCTGTCATTTCCAGAATCGCAACCGCCGATCCCGTCGTATTTCTCACCATCGACGATGGCTACATTCGTGACCCGCGGGTACCGGAACTTCTTGCTCAGTTCAAGATTCCGGCCACATTGTTTGTCAACCAAGGCCCTTACCTTGCCGACCCCGATTACTTCGCGCGGGTTACCGCTTCTGGCGGCTCCATCAATTCGCATACAAAGTCACACAGATTGCTGACGAAACTTTCCGCGTCAGCACAGCGCGCTGAAATCTGCGGAATGCGCGACATCATCGGCCAGCATGTCTTCGTTCCCGGCCACTTGTTTCGCGCCCCCTTCGGGGTGAGTAACACCGCAACACAAACAGCGGCGGGCAGTTGTGGCATCAACGCCGTGCTGTCGTGGCACGCGACATTGAATGATGGACGCGTGCAATATCAGCAGGGCGATCAGCTGCAGCCTGGCGACATCGTCCTCACCCACTTCCGAGACGACCTCTACGACAACATTCGGGCGTTGATCTGGCAGAGCGCCATTCAGGGCCTGACCATTGCGCCGATCGAGGACTATTTACCTCTTCCCGGAGACGGCTAGGCTCACTCTCGCCTGGCGGCGTGGCCGAGTGGCTTAGGCAGGGCCCTGCAAAGGCCCGTACCCCAGTTCGACTCTGGGCGCCGCCTCCAGCAGAACGAAGGCCCGGCCGATTGGCCGGGCCTTTTCTGTCGTTCGGGACATCTCCAAAGTGAAGTACCGATAACTGACCGCGCTACGCTCGCTGCTACACGGGGCGGAACCTGAGTTCTCCCTGCACGCCCATGGAGGACCGATGTCCAGCTTGATCACCACGCCGACACCTAACCGCGCTTCACGGCGCTCACATGCCCGTCGCGGAGGCGCAGTTGGAGCAGGCGCACTCCTTGTCACCGGCAGTGCCGCTGCATTGCTGACCGCCTTCGCTGGTTCCGCCGGCGCGTCAACCACGATCACGGTCGATAGCAACGGCGACGGCATCGCAGTTGCGGCAAATTGCACCGACCTCGTCCCGGGCAATTGCACACTTCGCGATGCTGCGCTCGCTGCAATTGATGGCGACACCATCAACTTCGACGCATCGATTTCGCTCATCACGCTCACGGAGGGAATGGTCGAGACCACTGCGGTGAACATCATCGGACCTGGCGCATCGTCACTCACCATCACCACCACTGCCGCCGCCGGCCTCTACGACCTGTTCTCCATCCAAGGTAACGGCGACGCAGTTATCAGTGGACTCACCGTCACCAAGAATCGCATCAAGTCAAACAACGACGGCAAGTTCACCCTTGACGGCGTGACAGTTTCCGGTTCAACCGGCTCGTATGGAGGTGCCCTCTACGCCGCTAACGATGGTGAACTTGAGATCATTGATTCAACCTTCGAGAACAACTTCACTACTCACAAAGGTGGCGCTGTCTACATCTACAACGATGACGACGCAACGATCAGTGGTTCGACGTTCACGAATAATGAAGCTCTTTACGACGGTGGAGCCATCTACGGTCAGAGCGTGCACAACGTCACAATCGTCGACTGCACACTTACCGGTAACTCAGCCGGAGACGACGGCGGCGGGTTGGCTTTCTACACCCTGTACTCCGATTATGTGATCTCGATCACCGATACCACCATTGAAGCAAACGACGCAGCCGACTTCGGCGGCGGACTCAACATTGACGCTCAAAATCCCCTCATCGTTACGATCTCCAACAGCACAGTTTCGAATAACACAGCATTGGCCAGTGCCGGGATCCTCTTCAACGACGCAGACATCACCGCAACCATCAACAACTCGACGATTAGCGCGAACGCGGCCCTCTATGGCGGCGGTGGTATCTACATCAATTCTGGTTCGTCGCTCACCATCAATCAGTCGACTATCAGTGCCAACAGCTCAGCTGACACAAGCCCCGAAACTGGCGGTGGCGGAATCGCTCTCGGCGACAACACGAGTGTGGTCACTCTCTCAGGCTCGATTGTTTCTGGAAACTCCTCGGGCGTCGCAGGTGCTGCGGATTTCGGGCTGTATTCAGCACTTCCCAGCGACACCGGATCAATCACCGCGACCAACTCCCTCATCGGCGAGGTCGACTCTCGGATCACCGTGAACGGCACGAACAACGTGAGCTCAACGAGCCCAATGCTCGGTGCACTCACCAACAACGGCGGACCCACCAAGACCATGGCCCTGCTCACCGGATCACCAGCAATCGATGCAGGCCCCAACCCCGTGGCCACATTTACCGGCAACGAGTTTGACCAGCGCGGTGCTGGCTACGCTCGAGTCGTTGGCGGGCTTGTCGATATCGGTGCCTTCGAGGCCCAGCCGTCTTCGGAGCCCATCGCACCCTCATTCACTGGCTGACGACGCAACACCGTCACATTCAAATCTGAACAACAAGAAGGCCCGGCCACTTGACCGGGCCTTCTGCGTTCTCTCTCGGCCGCATCCGTGGTTGACTGTTCCGATCCTGTTGTACCAACTTGTCACCGATTTTGAACAGGGACCCATGACCACCACCGAAGCCACCACTCCCGCGTTGAACCGAGCAGAACGCCGATCCCTCGCTCGCACCGGAAGCGCCCTCGGTGGCGCCGGCGTTCTCGTCGCCGGCAGCGCCGCTGCGCTGCTCACCGCATTCGCTGGGTCAGCCAGTGCCGCTTCGACCATCACCGTCGACTCAAACGCAGACGGCGTCGCTGTTGCCGGCAACTGCAGCGACAACACTCCCGGCAACTGCAGATTGCGCGATGCAGCAGCACTTGCGGTCAGTGGCGACACCATCACCTTCGACTCATCCATCTCGAACATCACGCTCACCAACGGAACCATCAACACCCAAGCAGTGAGCATCACCGGCCCAGGCGCAGCGGCACTCACCATCACGACCACTGCAGATCCCAAGGCGTACGACATGTTCAGCATCGGCGGAACCGGCGATGTTGTCATCAGTGGTCTGACGATCACCAAAAACGCTATTCATGCTGTGAACACCGGAACGTTCACCCTTGAAGACGTGATGATCTCGGGTTCAAGCGGTTGGTATGGAGGCGCCCTCTACGCCAGCGGCGGTATCACCGAACTCAACATCATTGATTCCAACTTCGACAACAACACCTCTTCTGACGGTGCTGGTGCTATTCATATCTTCCAGGCCGAAAACGTGACCGTCAGTGGTTCGACATTCACGAACAATCAGAGTGACGAAAGCGGAGGGGCCCTCTACCTAGCGCAGGCAAATGATTTCACGGTGATCAATTGCGTTATGAACGACAATTCGGCTTCAGGATCCGGTGGTGCATTGTTTGTCCGCGGCTTAGCGGGGGTCACGACAATTACGGACACCACGATTGACTCCAATCATGCAGATGGTTCCGGCGGCGGCATCAGTACCTCGATTCAAGCCGGAAATGGCGATAGCGGAATCATCAACATCAACAACAGCACCCTGTCGAATAACACTTCTGACGCGTCGGGCGCGGGTCTTGCGTTCTTCAATTCTGATGGCAGTGTCGCGACGATCAATAACTCAACGATCACCGGGAATGCTGCTGCCATAGCCGGAGGCGGTGTCGCCGTCGGCCGGGATTTTTCGCTTCACTTGAATCAATCGACCATCAGCGCAAACAGCGCTGCAGGGATTTACCTGAACGATGGCGGCGGCGGAATCTCGATCTATGACGAGTTAAGTGTCGTGACAATGTCCGGCACGATCGTTTCGGGCAATACCTCCACTGTCGTCGGTGCTGCCGACTTCGGTCTCTATCAATACGACGGAAGCGAAACCGGTTCGTTCACCGCAACGAACTCGATCATCGGCGAGGTCGACTCTCGGATCACCGTGAACGGCACAAACAACGTGAGCTCAACGAACCCAATGCTCGGTGCTCTCGCCAACAACGGCGGACCCACCAAGACCATGGCCCTGCTCACCGGATCACCAGCAATCGATGCAGGCCCCAACCCCGTAGCCACATTC
>CAEZTR010000046.1_pt1 | contig 13185 bp, 9 predicted proteins | sample 7264261 | NCBI WGS metagenome assembly CAEZTR01 (sample SAMEA6813809, study PRJEB35770) | freshwater metagenome | biome: Freshwater; feature: Freshwater reservoir; material: water | place: Czech Republic | collected 2017-08-18 | depth 0.5m m
TACATCGAAATCAACCGGTGGTTTTCTTGCGGTAGTTCTTCATGTACTCACGCACATCTGGCGCATAGTTAAGAAGATTCTGATTACGGGCCTCGAGTGCGATAGCGCTCGTAAGACTTGATGCTTCAGAGTTATGCCACAACACCTCTTTCGTGGTTCGCAGTCCACTGGCGGTGTACGAGGACATGTCGCGCGCGTACCTCAGCGCGAGTTCTTGAAGTTCCTCGTCTGCCACAACTCGCGATACCAAACCCATACGCAATGCTTCCGCCGCGTCAATGTCACGACCGGTGAGAATGAGGTCGAACGCGTTTGCGTTGCCAATCAATCGGGGAAGCAAGTAGGTGATGCCGATATCGGTTCCCGAGAGGCCCGTACGAATAAACGCTGAGCAGAACTTTGCAGACGCAGACGCCACACGAATATCGGCAGCACACGCCAAGGCCAGTCCGCCGCCAAATGCTGGTCCGTTTACCGCAGCGATGATGACCTGTGGGAGGTCGCGCATTCGCACCGTGAGGTTTGACATGAACGTTTGCGCATCGACACCCGCCGGCATATGGGGGTGCTCGCCTGGACTCGGTGGCGTACCGAAGTCCTTGAGGTCGAGCCCGGCACAAAACGCTCGGCCCGCTCCGGTGAAAATCACGACTTTGCAGTCGACATCCGCTGCAATTGCATCAAACGTGTCGTGAAGTTCAGTGACGAGCTCGAACGAAATCGCATTCAGCCGATCGGGACGGTTGATGCGAACCACTGTGATGTGCGGTTCGGGTGTTGTCACTTCGACAAGAGCACTCACTTCGGGATCTCGCTCCACGCAACATCGGTATCAACACGGACATCGCCCGGCAGACCGAGAACGCGTTCGCCAAGGATGTTGCGCATGATTTCCGAGGTTCCACCTTCAATGGTGTTGGCACGGGCTCGCAGGAACCGGCCGGTTCGTGTGGACATGCCTTCCGACGAACGAGTCATCGGATAACCGGGTTCGTGCAGCATGCCGGCGGCGCCTTCAAGGTCGACGACTGCGGCCGTGACCCGCTTCGAAAGCTCGGCAGAGGCCAGCTTGCTGACTGAACCTTCAGGGCCTGGATTCCCGCCGACAGCAGACTGCTTGGCACGCGCATTCGTAAGGCGAACGATTTCAGCCTCAATCCAAAGTGCCATGACTCGATCGCGCCAGATCTCGCGCTCCACCGACGAGAGTTGCGACTTTCGCGCTTCCCACAACTTCATGAGTTCCTTGATCGGGCCAGAACCCCGGGGTGCCGGGCCACCGGCAAGCGCAACGCGCTCGTTCATCAGCGTTGTAATCGCCACACGCCAACCATCGCCCTCGTCGCCGAGACGCAGCGAGTCGTCGATGCGCACATCAGTAAGGAAGACCTCGTTGAATTCCGCTTCGCCTGTCATTTGATAAAGCGGACGTACTTCGACTCCGGGCGCGTGCATGTCGAGTACGAAATAGCTGAGTCCCTTGTGCTTCGGAACATCAGGATTCGTGCGGGTGAGAAGCATCCCGTAATTCGAAGTGTGCGCGAGCGTTGTCCACACCTTCTGACCGTTGACAATCCATTCATCGCCGTCACGAATAGCTCGGCTCGGGATACCCGCCACATCAGATCCGTGTGTCGGTTCCGAGAACAGCTGACACCACACGTCTTCACCAGTGAAGATCTTGCGAAGGTGCTTCTGCTTCAGTTCCTCGCTGCCATAGGCAAGAACGGTGGGTGCGCCCATACCGATGCCGATCGGGTTGATGCGCAGATCTTCGTATGTCACCCCATATGAGCGGAGCACACCATCGATGACGGCCTGCTGACCACGGTTGCCACCCAAGCCGCCGTATTCCTCGGGGAAGTGCACCATCGCCAAACCAGCGTCGTACTGCTTGCCCCGAAACGCGAATTGATCGTCGAGGATGTCGCGATTTTCCTCAACCAATTCTTCAGTTCGCTTCGCCAGATCCTGATCTTCGTACATGCGTCCTCGCTGCCATAAGGGAAACATCGTTTGGCAAGAACTGGCTCTCGTTTCCACCAGACCGCCGCAGGACTGAATGGTGTCACCGAAATGTCCGCTTGACCAACCATTGAAGCCAGAGATGGGGTTATCCAGATCGGATCGGAAACCGCCGGAATGGAGCAGTCGGGTGCAGGGGCTTCGGGCTCACTACCATCAGGTCGGCCTGGACGTCCCGGGCAGAGCGCAATGAGAGCAGTCCGCCATGAGCGTTGAAGTCCTGCACCGAATCCAATTCGCGCTGACGGTGTCCTTTCATTTCATCTTTCCGCCGCTCTCGCTGGGCCTGGGTTTGATTCTCATCATCTTCGGGGTCAAGTCGGTTCGCACAAATGACCCGAAGTGGCGCCAGCTCTCGACCTTTTGGGTGAAGATCTACGGGCTGATCTTCTCGCTAGGCATCGCCACCGGCATCGTCCAAGAATTCGAATTCGGCACGAACTGGTCGCGATATTCACGATTCGTCGGAAACATCTTCGGCAGCCTTCTCGCCGCCGAAGGAATTTTTGCCTTCATGCTTGAAGGAGGCTTCTTGGGCCTCATGCTCTTTGGCGGCACCCGTCTTGGCAACCGCATGTGGCTCTTCGCCACCACCATGGTTGTCACGGGAGCCACATTCAGCGCGTTTTGGATCGTGATGGCCAACTCTTGGATGCAGACGCCACAGGGGTTCGAAATCAGGGACGTCGGCCGAGGCCCCCAAGCGTTCATGACGAGCTTCTCCGATGTCGTCTTTACCCCTTCATTCTCCGCGCGAATTCTCCACGTCATCGCAGCGAGTTGGATGGTGGGTTCCTCGCTCGTCCTGAGCGTCGGCGCCTACTACCTGCTGAAGAAACGGCACGTTGAACTTGCGAAGACGATGATTCGAGTTGCATTGCCGGTCTTCGCAGTGGTCGCACTGCTGCAGGTCGCTGTATTCGGCGCGAACCAGGCCACACAAGTTGCGAGAGACCAGCCCGCGAAATTGGCGGCCATGGAAGGTCTCTACCAAACCGAATCCTGCGCTCCAATGTTTTTACTTGGCTGGACAAATCCGGATGAGGAAAAGACGACAGGTCTCCACATTCCGTGTCTGCTCAGTTTGCTCACCACGAAGAACTTCGACGCCCCCGTTACCGGTCTTGAGGCCACCCCACGCGACGATTGGCCCAATGTCAGCCTGGTTTTTCAGGTGTACCACGTCATGATCAACCTCGGAATGCTGTTTGTCGCTATCGGCCTGATCGCATGCGGGTTCTGGATCTGGAAACGAAAAATCTGGGATCAGCGCTGGTTGCTCTGGGTATTGGTTTCCACGGTCGTCCTCACCGAGATCGCAACGATTGCAGGCTGGTGGACTGCAGAGTTCAGTCGACAACCATGGATCGTTTGGCAGGTTCTACGAACCGAAGACGCGTATTCACCAAACGTCACGTTCGCACAGGTCGTTTTCTCAATCGCGATGTTTGTCGTTCTTTACATAGTGGTATTTGTCGTCTTCCTTCGTCTCCTTGATCGACGCATCAAAGAAGGGCCTCCCCCACCACAGGATTCGGAAGAAACCGAATCACTCCCCGACTCATTCGGTGAGATCTTTCGGCGACGTTCACGCGTTTCGAGCGGAGGTAAGTGACCATGTGGCTTCAAACGACATGGTTCGTGCTCTACATCTTCATCATCAGCGGCTACGCCATCCTCGACGGCTTCGACCTTGGCGTCGGCATGCTCTCCCCAATCGTTGCTCGCACTGATCACGATCGTCGCATCCTCCTGAATGCAATCGGCCCCGTCTGGGATGGCAATGAGGTCTGGCTCGTCCTCGGCGGCGGCGCCTTGTTTGCTGCATTCCCTGTCGTCTACGCCTCACTTTTCAGCGGTTTCTATCTGGCGATGATGCTTGTCCTCATGGTTCTCATCTTGCGAACCGTCGCCATTGAATTCCGGTCAAAGCGGCCCGAAGCGTGGTGGCGTTCGCTCTGGGACTGGACCTTCACAATTTCTTCCTACGGAATCACGATCCTTCTGGGCGTCGCCCTCGGCAACGTCATTCTTGGAGTGGCGCTCGACCAACAGGGGAACATGAGCGTCAATCTCCTCGATCTATTGAACCCCTACTCGCTCGCGCTCGCGCTTGTTTCCGTGTCGATGTTCTCGCTTCATGGCGCAATCTTCCTCACACAGAAAACCGATGGCGAGCTACTCGAGAAGATCAAGTCACTCATTCCCAAGTTGCTCATAACGTTCTTTGTCCTCATGACGGCACTCATCGTGTGGACACTTTTGCGAGACGAACAGTTCACTCAGAACTTCAAAGATCGACCGTGGACTGCGGTATTCCCCGTTTTGGCTTTCGCTTCAATTGCTGCTTCATGGCTCTTCCTCCGACGCGGTGCCTACCTCAGCGCCTTCCTTGCTTCGGCGACGATGATTGCTCTTCTCCTCGGAGCGATCGCTTCCGGGATGTATCCCGTCATGCTGCGCTCCACGACGAACAGCGCGTACGACCTCACCGTCCAAAATGCCTCGGCTGCGAACGAAACGCTCATGGTGATGTTCGTGATTGCCCTGATGGGTTTGCCTTTCGTTCTCCTCTACACCGCTGGCGTCTATTTCTTCTTTCGAGGCAAGGTCGAGCTCGACGACGAGAGCTACTGAGTCCTACCTCCACCAACGCGGTACCGTCACAACCCATGGGCTCCAAGGAACTCCTGTCGATCGTTCCTAGCGCTCGGCGCCTTTACTCCATCGGCGTTGCGCTGAGCATCCTCGGATCCATTGCACTCGTGGCTTGGACCATTTCGCTCGCACAAGCAATTTCAAATTTCGTTCAGGGTCAGCCGTACGCTCCGGCGCTTGTCGCACTCGCAGGGTTTCTCGCCTTACGCGTCGGTTTCACCTTCGTAAGTTCGCAGGTTCTTGCGACATCAAGTAGCCAACTCCGATCCGGCGTCCGAGCTGCCCTTACTTCACGCTGGAGTGCGAACCGTGATGAGCTGACATCAACCGGAATCGACAGCACGCTCTTGGGACCAGGGGTCGATTCGCTCGATGACTATGTCGCGAAATTTCTGCCTGCGCGTTCCGTAGCTGCGGTTCTACCAATTGTCGTCTTTCTGACGATTGGGTTTCTTGATCCATGGACGTTGTTGATCTTGATCTTCGCGGGACCAATGCTGATTCTGTTGCTCGCAGTCATCGGTTCCCGGACCCGGGAGCTTTCCGAACAACGATTCCGCGAACTCGGTTGGCTGCGATCGTTCTATCTCGACATGGTCCGAGGCATCCCCACCCTCAAAGTCTTCGGGCGCGCGAGCGAAAGCGTTACTGCGATCGAAGATGTCAGCGATCGATTCGGACGCACGACCATGAGCGTGCTTCGCACTGCCTTCCAGACCTCTCTGGTCATTGAGTGGGCTGCCACTGCCGCAACGGCGCTAGTGGCCGTTCAAGTCAGTTTCCGATTAGTGGAAGGAAACATGGGATTCGGTGCAGCCCTTACGGTGCTGATGCTCACACCCGAGTTCTTCGCTCCCCTCCGCAATCTGGCCATTGAGTATCACGCTGGTCAAGCGGGGAATGCCGCTCTTGAGCAACTTCCTGACCTCACTGCGCCGGAGTTGCCGCCAACGTCACGCTCATTGGGCTCATCCGCCCCGCCTGCTCACCCGCCGAGCATTCGATTTGAAAACGTCTCCTTCCTCCATCCAGGAAGCGACCAACTCATTCTCGAAAGTGTTTCCTTCACGATCACCGCCGGGGAAAGTGTCGTATTGATCGGGCCCAGTGGTGTCGGAAAGAGCACCCTTCTTGGCCTACTTCAAGGGCGCTTGTCGCCCACTCAGGGTCAGATCACAATCGACAACAAACGGCTCACCGACATTGATCCGCAGGAATGGCTTCGGAGCATCACCTCCGTTCCACAGAACCCATTCATGTTTAGTTCTTCAGTGAAAGACAACGTCGCCCTCTCCAATCAAAGCGCTAGCGCCGACCAGATTCATGACGCTCTCGAACTTGCTCTCGCTTCGGAATTCGTCGCAGAACTCCCTCTCGGAATCGACTCAAAAATCGGAGAAGAAGGCGCAACCCTTAGCGGAGGACAACGTCAGCGTCTGGCGATTGCCCGCGCGGTTCTTCGCGATGCACCACTGGTACTGCTTGACGAGTTCACAGCCCACCTTGATCCAGTTACCGAACGCGACATGATCAGTTCTCTGGGTGGATTCCTTGACGACCGAACCGCTGTCATCGTCGCTCATCGGGAAGCAACACTCTCGCTCGCTGATCGAATCCTTGAACTTGCAAACGGGCGAATTGTTGAGGTCTCCCAATGACAACAACGTCCCCGGGTCGACTGCTCTTTAAGAAAATCGGCAGGACTCACCGATGGGTGGCCCTCAGTTCTCTACTCGGGATCATTCCAATCGGTTCCGGTATCGGTCTCTTCGCCTTTGCTTTGTATCTCCTCACGAAATCTGCACTCCTTGGCACAGCTGCTTCGGTCTCCCTCACGATTCTGGGAGTGCGTTTTTTCGCTGTTGCCCGCGTCGTCGGCCGGTATTGCGAGCGCTACCTCGGGCACTTGGGGACATTTCGAGTTCTCGCTCGTTTGAGGATTTGGCTCTTTCAGCAACTCATCGACACCGACTCAATCCTTGTTGCGAATCAACGTCGAGGCGATGTTGTAACTGGACTTGTCGACGACGTCGACACCATGCAGGACCGACTCTTACGGGTCTCAAGCCCTCCATTTGTCGCACTCGGCACATTGCTAATCGCTGTTGCCATAATGATGGCGATCAACATTCAGAGTGCAGCCATCCTCGCTGTCTTTTTCCTCGCTGGCGCACTGATTCTTCCCCCGCTGCTGTGGTCGCGAACTCGACACTTGTCTTCCCAACTCATACGGCTACGCGCCCAACGCCTCACCGAAGCTACTGAGTTGATAGACGGCTTCGAGACGCTCACCATCTGGGGACGTGCCGATCAACTCTCCGAGTCAATTCAGCACTTTGATCTGCAGGAATCGCGCGTCTCTAAAGAATTGGCACGCATTCGAGCGCTACTCAGCGTTGCCGTCATCGCCCTCACCGGCATGTGTGTGCTGGTGATTGTCGCCGTACTTCAGACAACGGAAGTTTCTGCGGCCAACATCTATTGGCTTGCTGCCGTTCCACTCGTTGCACTCGCTTCGTTTGAAGCTCTCGTCCCCCTACTTCAGGCGCCTGACTTCCGTGCACAAACCGACGAAGCCGCCGCCCGAATTCTCGCGATAGCAAGCACATCGTCAGCCTCCCCTCCCGCAGTGCAAACCGAAAGCGTCGAACCCCATCAGGCTCCGACCGCCCCGACCATAGAGATTTCAAATCTTTCGTTTGCCTATGCGAAGTCACTCCCGATTTTTGTGAATGCTTCAGTCACGATCCCCTACGGCTCCATCGTGGCGATTGCCGCACCTTCCGGGACAGGAAAATCAACTCTTTTGGATCTCTTAGTCGGGTTGCTCCCATGCCAAAGCGGGACTGTTTCGATCGATGAGTTTCAACCCGCCCAACTTCAGGGCCTCCCACGCCCATGCATCGCGGTCGTCATGCAAGATGACCATCTCTTCGACACAACCATTCGAGACAACCTCCTTGTGGGCAATGGAGATGCAACCGACACTGAATTGCTCGACGTCTGCCGAACTGCGGGACTCTTGCCGTTTATCGATGCACGTCCGGGAGGCCTTGATGCCCCTGTCGGTCCGAATGGCGATGACCTCAGTGGCGGTGAACGTCAGCGCCTCATGATTGCGCGCGCCCTTCTTGCCGACGCACCAATCCTCGTTCTTGACGAAGCGACCGAGCATTTGGAGCCGTCACTTCGATTCGAAGTACTCGACGCAATTTTGGCTTCACGCAAGGGCAGAACCACCGTGATGCTCGCTCACGAAATCGACACCCTCGAGCAAGTAGATGCCACCTACGACCTCATCGAAGGAACGTTCGTCATTCGCTAATTGCGACGAGCGACCCTTGAAGCGTCCTTACGACTCAGCGTCTCTCGCCATCTAAGGCCGTTCGAACAACCGATTACGGCTTAATCGCGCGTTTCACTGGTCGATCCCAGCCCGGCTGACCTGTTGCTTTCGGGCTCGGCCAAAGACCTGGCCCCATTTCGAGGATTCCGTGATGAGAGCCGTATTCGCCGAGAAGGTTGAGATAGCGAGCCGCGTCGAATGCCTCGGCGCCGCGCACACCAGTACCAACCCAACCGCCGCTGGCAAGGAGTTCGATCGCGACAACCGGACAAATTGCTGTCTGCCACAACACCGCCTGCGAACCCCAGTCGCGCATCGTGGTTTCGTTATCGGCAACGTGATACAGGTAGACCTCACGCTGCTGGCCGTCAAAGGTTCCACGAACCCAGGTGCCTGCACAGGTCTTTCCATGCATGAGATGCCCAAGTTCGGCTGGGTTTGGCAGCAACGAGGCAAGAACATCACGTGGCGCAACCATGGCGTCGCCGACTTTGATCTTTTCCGTTGAGTCCAAGCCTAAATACGCGAATGTCTTCAACCAGTCGATGAACTCGGCACCAAGTCCGTATTTAAACGTGACGCGCTCGCAATCGACTTCACGCGGAACCAACAGAACTTCCTCGTGCTCAACGTTGACGCATTCGATCGGACCAATTCCCGCAGGGAAGTTGAAGACCTCTGGCTCGCTAAAGCATTCCGTCGTAAAAAACCCGCGCTTCTTTTCCCAAATGAGCGGAGGATTGAGACACTCTTCGATCGTCGTCCAGATGGAGAACGTCGGGGCAAAGTCGTAGCCATCGATCGAAAGGTTGGAGCCATCGCGAATGCCGATTTCATCGATCGTGTCGAACAAATGGTCAGCCGCGTACCGAGCAAAAATGTCGGACAGCCCCGGCTCGACGCCCATTGCGACAATTGCGAGCAAACCCTTCTCGCGCCATGCTTCGTCGGCGGCAAGCTGCGCGGCACCAAGCGGAACTCCAACTTGGTTGTACGGATCAGTGGGATGCGGCTCACTGAGGTTCATCGCCATATCGAGATAGTTCGTGCCGGCGGTGAAACACGCGTTGAAGATCGGTTCGTTGAGGCGCGGATCGCATGCGTTCACGACGATGTCGGCGTTTGTCTCGGCGATTAGGGCAATGATGTCGGCTTCGTTTCGAGCGTCAACTCGCGCAGCGCGGAACCGCCCAGGATCATCAAGTTCGTCGATCGCTCGTTGCGCCGACTCGACCGAAATATCGGCAAGCGTGAACGATGAGAAGAAGGAACGGTCTTCGGCGATGGACGCCATCGAGGCGCCGACACCACCTGCTCCAATCACCAGGATGTTCATGACTACCCGTCTAAGGAACGCCTCGAGTGCGAGGTCGTGACCTTCAGTCTGCCCTATCCGAGGTCTACTTTCACGGTCACTGCCCGGGACTTTGGTCCCGTTCAATCCTGATCGACATCACGCAGCGCCGCTCTTGGCCGATTCGCCCAGAACACGCAGTGGCCGTAAACGATCCCCAATCTTGAACTGCTGCACCGCACGCTCATTGATATAGGCCGCTGCTTCCTCCGGATCGTCTGTGACCATTAAGAGGTCAAGATCCGACCTCGCAATCATCCCTTTTTCGACCATTTCTTCAATCTGACCAACCAGATCTGACCAGTAGTCCACCCCCATCAGGACCACGGGGAATTGTTCAATCTTCCCGGTTTGAATCAGCGTCAAAGCTTCAAACATTTCGTCGCCGGTCCCGAACCCTCCTTGGCCGACGACAAAGGCATAGGAGTACTTCACCAGCATCACTTTCCGAACAAAGAAGTGCTCAAACGAGACTTCAACGTCGAGATAGGGATTCGAAGATTGTTCCTGCGGCAGCTCGATTGTGCAACCAACACTGGTGGCGCCCACATCTTTGGCACCCCGATTGCCGGCCTCCATGATCCCTGGTCCGCCCCCAGTCATGATCGTGAATCCCATTTCCCCTAACCGAGCCGAGACCGCACGAGCTGCAACATACGCCGGCTCTGTTTCGGCAATTCGTGCCGAGCCGAAAACGGTCACGCAAGGACCAACAAAGTGCAGCGTCCGAAACCCGCGCAAAAACTCTCGCGCCACTCGAAGAATCGTTCTGAGTTCACGCCGCCGAAGTCGCGGGCCGCGAAGAAAGAGGCGCTCGCTCATCCCGCCTTGATCGAGATTCGATTTAGGCAAAGTCATACTCCTCAGGGTTCACCTTGCGAGTCCATTCCCAATAGTCAGGAATAGGCCACGGCGAAAGCGTGTAGATCTTTCCTTCTTTGTTCTTGAAATGAGAGTGCTTCACCGTCGGATGCGCCCACACCATCTGGCCAATTTCCGACTCATAGGTCGCAACATACTTGTCGTGCACATCAGTTTTCGGTTCCATCGCCCGATGACCAGTCAAGAGGAGCTCATGAATTGCGCTCATCACGTAATTCACCTGACATTCCGATTGGAAAATCAGGCTGGCTCCATGAGCAAGGTTTGTTCCCGGTCCGTAGAGGCAAAACAAGTTCGGAAAGTTTGGAATGGAAATTCCGAGATAGGCCGTGGGCTCTTCGCCGAACTGTTCGCGGAGGTTGATTCCTTTTCGACCAATGATGGTCATTGGGAACAAGTAGTCATTGTGACGGAAACCGGTTGCATAAACGATGACATCGGCAGGATGATGCTCGCCGTCTTCAGTCACAACGCCATCGGCGACAACGCGCTCAATTCCGATCTTAATGAGTTCTACGTTGGGCTTCACCAAGCATTTCAACCAAGAACCGTTGTCCTGCAGCATCCGCTTTGCTGAAGGCGGATAGTGCGGCATGGATTTCTCGATGAGGTCGGGGCGGCCTTCAAGGTGAGAGGTGATCCAGTTTTCAAAGATCCCACGACGCTCGAAACTGGCCTGACTAATCGAACGACCTTCTGGATCATGCCAATTCGGATCAACTCTTGATCCTTCGATACTCAATCCTGATGCTGGATAGAACATCAGAAAACGGAACCAACGCGCATAGAACGGGAGATGACGCATCGCCCAAACATCACCGTCGGGAACGCTGCGGTGGTAATTCATATTCGGGAACATCCACTGCGCGGTGCGTTGATAAATATCGAGATGCGCAACCTCATCGGCAATGGTCGGCGCAATTTGGAATCCGCTTGCACCAGCTCCAATTTGCGCGACGCGTTTACCTGCAAGGTCAAGGTCATCGGGCCAACGGGCCGAATGAAACGAAGGCCCGTTGAACTCTTCCATGCCAGGAATGTCGGGCATCCTCGGCGCATTCAGCGCACCGGTTCCACTCACGACAACATTTGCCTCAATGACATCTGTGCTGCCGTCAGGTGTTCGCACTTCGACAGACCAGGTCGCCGTTGTTTCATTCCATGTCGCTTTCAGCACCTCAGTGTTGAAGCGACACTTTTCATCCACCCGATACTTACGCATCACCCGTTCGAAGTACGCCCGAAGTTCAGGCTGGCGACAGAAGTATTCGCTCCAATGATCTGATGGCTCGAACGAATAGCAATAGAAATGACTACCGATATCGACGCGGGCACCGGGATACCGGTTATCGCGCCAAGTTCCTCCGGGGCCGTCGGTCTTCTCGACGATGGTGTACGGAATACCCGCCTGATCGAGGCGAATTCCCGTCAGCAGCCCGGACTCACCGCATCCGATCACAACGACATGGAACGCGTTGCGAACGTTCGGAGAAATCTCGTCTTTCCATGTGATTGCGCCACTATCGGCACCATCGAAATGAAGGTCATCGGCAAACATCGGCACAACTGCCGGATTCACCGGTGCAGCTGCCATGAAGTCCATGAGTTCTTTGACCAGTTTGGGCGAAGGCACCTGCGGTTCGGGGCAACCTGCATCTCGCCACTGTGCAATCACGGGCACGGCACGCGAACGAATCTCGGCCTGTTCATCGGCCGTCAATCCACTTTCGTAGTTATTGAGAATCGCCACACGAGGGCGAATCTCTCCCCTGATCCAGGTCGGATCGCCCGTCATATGAACCATTGAGCACATCAGTGCTGGGACACAGACGTCCTCGAGCGCTGCAGCGATGGCGGTGTCGTCATCGGCGAATGGAAGGCCAGCGTGAGGGTTTCGGTGGGTCGCCATGGCGACACTCTTCCCCATCGACGTGACCGTTGCCACTTCCGTTCAGGAACACCGAGGAACCTCGGAATGCGCCCTACCTGGCGACGGTGGTGGTGCTCCCCATGCCTGACATCGTGCCCACAACCGTGGTGGTTGAGCCTGATGCTGCCGCAGGCGCCGTTGTCGTGGTCACCGACGTCGTCGGGACCGTGCCCGTGATGGGAGTTTGGTGCTTCTTCGAACTTGAACAACCAGCCACGACCGCAGCGCTCAGGGCGAGAGCGGCGATGAACACCTTGATTCCACGTGAAGTCATGATCTGAGACTAGCGAGCGAGACGCACCAAACCGAACCGGGAACGTGACACGATCGGCGGGTGCTCAGAATCGCAACTGTCAACGTCAACGGCCTCCGGGCCGCTTCCCGCAAAGGCATGAACGAGTGGCTGGCCGAGACCCAGCCCGATGTCGTCACCCTCCAAGAAGTTCGCGCCCCAGACGAGCTCGTGGCGGGCCTCATGGGCGATGGATGGCACATCGTCCATGCCGAGTGTTCAGTGAAGGGGCGGGCGGGTGTGGCTGTTGCCAGCCGACTCCCGATCACCGATTCTCGAAGCGGCGAGCACTCTGTGTCCTTCGCCGACAAGGGCCGCTGGATAGAAGCCGATATCAAAATGGGCAAGCGCAAAACATTCACCGTCATCTCCGCCTACGCCCACACTGGCGACGAAACCTCTCCCGAAAAGATGAAAGAGAAACTCGCATGGTTCGACGCGGCGACGTCTCGACTCACAGAGCTTCGTGACGATGGCCGGCACGTTGTGTTCACCGGCGACCTCAACGTTGCCCACCGAGAAGCGGACCTCAAGAACTGGAAAGGAAATATCGGTTGCGCCGGATTCCTTCCAGAGGAACAGGCGTACTTCGACAACTGGTTCGATGAACTGGGCTGGGTTGATGTTGTACGCGCAGCATTTCCTGACGAAGCAGGTCCCTACTCGTGGTGGTCCTATCGCGGCAAAGCATTCGACAA
>CAEZTR010000049.1_pt1 | contig 12232 bp, 11 predicted proteins | sample 7264261 | NCBI WGS metagenome assembly CAEZTR01 (sample SAMEA6813809, study PRJEB35770) | freshwater metagenome | biome: Freshwater; feature: Freshwater reservoir; material: water | place: Czech Republic | collected 2017-08-18 | depth 0.5m m
ACCGCCTAGGCCTCAATGCCTTCGAGATCTTGACGCACGAGAGTGCGGTAGAGATCGGCATACAGACCGTCGGCGTTCAACAACTCTTCGTGACGACCACGCTCAACGATGCGACCTGACTCAAGAACGAGGATCTGATCAGCACCAGTGATGGTCGAGAGTCGATGCGCAACGACTAACGCTGTTCGGCCTGCGAGCGCAGTAGCCAGCGCCTTTTGAACAAGCGATTCGTTTTCCGAATCGAGATGACTTGTTGCTTCGTCGAGGACGACAATCGCCGGCGCCTTCACCAATACGCGCGCAATCGCCAAACGCTGCTTCTCGCCACCAGAGAGGCGATGACCTCGCTCACCAACAACGGTGTTGTAACCGTCGGGAAGCGCAGCAATCACATCGTGAATCTGTGCAGCCTGACAGGCAGCAACAATCTCTGCATCGGTGGCATCGTGGCGGGCATAGCGAAGGTTCTCGGCAACGGTGTCATGAAACAGGTGAGGATCCTGAGACACCACACCAACTGCACCGCGCAAGGAATCGAGCGTGAGATCACGAACATCGTGACCATCGATGCGCACCGAACCTTCGGTGACGTCGTACAAACGCGGCACCAGGGAACTCATCGTCGTTTTGCCTGCACCCGATGGGCCAACGAGCGCAATCAACTGCCCGGGAAGAATTGAAGCGGAAACATCGTGGAGAACCTCGGCACCAGGGCCATCATCAACCGACCCGCTCAAGCCGATTTCAAGGGAAGCAAGCGACTCTTCCGAGCCAGATGGATAGCGGAAGGTGACGTGATCGAACTCAATTGCACCCTTGGCAGGGGGAAGATCGATTGCATCTTCTTTGTCATCGAGCGAATTGCGAAGGTCGAGGACTTCAAATACGCGATCGAAGGAAACGAGTGCGGTCATGATGTCGACACGAGCGCTCGAAAGCGCAGTGAGCGGTTCATAGATGCGTGTCACCAGTGCCGCTAACGCAACCAATGTTCCAAGCGTGATTGCATCGGAAATGACAAGCTGCCCGCCGATCCAGTACACGAGCGCCGTTCCGATTGCGCCAACGAGAGCAAGCGCGATGAGAAAGGTACGGCTGTACATCGCACTTTGAATACCGATGTCGCGGACCTCTGCCGCTCGATCGGAAAATTCCTTACTCTCACGCTTTCGATTTCCAAAGAGCTTCACCAAGAGTGCGCCCGATACGTTGAAGCGTTCCGTCATCTGCGTGTTCATCACAGCGTTCAAGTCGAAACCACGACGTGTGATCGCCGACAGCCGCCGCCCAACTCTCTTGGCGGGAATGATGAAGATCGGCAGAACCAAAATGCCAATAATCGTTAGGCGCCATTCCAAATAGAACATTGCGATCAATGTCGTGATCAACACGATGACGTTTGAAACAACCGAGCCGAGGGTGGTGGTGACTGCCCGCTGCGCACCGATGACGTCATTATTCAGTCGACTCATCAACGCGCCAGTTTGGGTGCGCGTAAAAAACCCAATTGGCATTGCCGACACGTGATCAAACAACTTCACCCGAAGGTCGAAAATCAGTCCTTCTCCGATACGCGAGGAATAGAGCCGTTCAAAGAACGACATCGCGGAAGAAAACACCGCGGCAGCAATGACAACTGCCGCAAGAACGTGCAGTAGACCGCGATTTCCTTCGGGGATTGCTTTGTCAATGATCTGACGAAACAACAGGGCCGGAGCAAGCCCAAGTAACGCCTGGATCACAATGACGATCAGAAATGCTGTGATCGCCCATCGGTACGGGCTGGCGTAGGAAAGAACTCGGAGGACTGTCCGACGACTGAGCGACTTACCGGCGATCGCGTCGCGATTGCCAGCCATCATTGAATGGAGCGAACTGGGCATCATGGTCTGCTCAGGTTAGGACCGGCCGAGCGCATTCACGCCCGACCGGTCAACCTTCAGACTCAGGCTGCGTTCTGGCGGCGACGCATGATGACGAGCGTGACACCAAGACCGGCAAACAGAACTGCGAGAACGACCAGCGTCTCAAGAATGGTGTCGCCGGCCTCCTTCGGAGTCGTGGGGTCCTCGGGAAGTGCGGTAAGAGGCGCACCAACCTGTGTGGGCTCAAGGGTTTGAGTCATGGCCTCTCGAGGCTGACTCTTCGCGTCGACAACCGACGTCGAAAGAGTTGGAACGGCGTCACCCGAAGTCGTGATCGTCCAGGTTCCCCCCATGGGCTTTCCGAAGATCACGTACGAAACAGAGTCGCTTGGCTCACGGATGACATACCACCGCGCGTCGATCGGGGCACTCTGAGTTGACTGTTCGAGACCGGTCACCTCAATCTCTGTGCCATCCGGCGCTGTCACCGTCGCAGAGTTCTTGCCGCCGCCGATGGCAAACGTCACCATCTTCTGACCATCAGCCACATTGACGGTGAAGGACTTCTTCGCTGTGTCCTCGCCCGCAGCATTGCGACCGCCGCCAATTCCCGTCTCGCCGTTCACTGGAGCCACAGGAACTTCGTATTCCTTGGAGTTGCAGTCGTCGCTGCGCAGACGCCAAGCGGGCTCTGTCCAGTCCTTCGAAAGACCCAAGCGGACATCGTCGAACCACATGCCCTTGAAGATTCCGCAAGCGATAACCCCCTTCGTCGACACTGCCGACGTCGCGCTCAAGCGGACACCTCCAAGCGAAATCGTTGCATCCCCTCCGAGACTGATGTCTGTCGCATTCGCTGAACCGCGCAACGCAACACCGACTCCCCATTGCTTGGCTGTGTCGAGATACAACTCGCCATTGCCTGAGATCGACGCAATGCCGTCCCAGTAATAGGCAACCTTCATGTCGGCAACGCGCATGCCCTTGAGTTCAAGATTGCCAACCATGATTTTGCCGACAGTCCCAACACCAGAAACCAAAAGCTCATTGGTATCGAGAATGATCTCACCGTCGATCACCGCGACATTTCCGGCCTTCGGAACGAAAGGACCTACGCCGACCTGCGTCGTCGCCTTGATGCCGTAAGGGTCAAGGCGAAGGTTTCCGCCGAGCGTATTGATGGAAGCAACGCCGTAAATGTTGATGGGAAGCCCTTCAACTTTCACGCCGATTTCTTTCAGTTCGCCATTTTGAATTCGGATCGTTCCACCGAAACCAAGTGCATCTGCACCCGCACCAAAGAGCACCGTGATTTTGCCAGCCCAAAGGTCGTCGCCCACGCTGTAGCGCAGATCAATTCCCTTAAATCGCACGACGGCCAAATCGATCTCGGGGATCTGAACCATCAACTTTTCCAGTCGTGTTGGACCATTCACGGGCCAGAACACACCGAGTTCTCCGAAATAGCCCTGAAGGACGCTCGGGAGTTTCAGTCGACCGAAAAGTGCAATGCCGAGCGCGCCGCTTCGTTCAACTGGTTGCAGAGTCACAGCAGCTTCAACTTGAAGCCCAGCAACTTTCTGAATGATTTCGGACGGCAACGAAAGCGTAAAAGCCGGGATAGCTGTCAGCCCAACTTGGTCAAGCGTGAAAACAACGTCGGGGGTTGCCAACGACGGCACCGAGCCAACGAGTTGCTTGACCGAATCCTCCGTGACCACCGAATAATCAGGGAATCCGTTCACCGGCTGTTTCGGATACGACGTGACTCCGGAAAGTCCTTGAAGCTTTCCGATTGTCGACAGTTTGATCGTGTCGTTCTTCACCGGCATTGCCCATCCGGGTGCTGAGTTCTGACCCGGGTTGTATTGGAACGACCAGTCAATGACGCCTTCGTCAACCAGCAATAGGCCACCAAAAATTGACCCGAAGACCTGATACCCAACTGCATGCACATGCGCATTCAACGGATCAAAGGTGAACGTTGCATCGGGTGCAGCGGGACGGAACTCCATTCCTCCGACAAACACCTTCTTCGTTGATCTCCACTCAACACCAATTCGATACAAACAATCTTCGGGAGCATTCTTGTCAACGAGAGCTTCAAATGGTCCGAGACGTACTGACTTTGCACACGGGTAGACAAGAGCAACTGCTGGGCTTAACCCCGGCACCGTTGTCGAGGAAGTCGATGTTGATGATGGAGTCGGCTCGCCGCTGATTGTCGTGGTCGTGGTCGACGAATTGGACTCTGGAACTGTCGATGACGTTGGGGCCGATGACGTCGTCGTCGAGGTTGGTAACAGCGATGTGTCAGGGAGAATCGTGTCGCCCGGAGCAACAGTGGCCACCGGGTTCGTCGTTGTCGTTTCGCCCGAGGCGGACCGATTCGTCGTCCCGCTTGCGCACGCAGCGAACACGAGGCCGCAGGCGAGCGCCAAGGCAATCGCCTGGGCGAAGAGCCGTCGTTGAATCGTGCCAGTCCTGTCCATGCACGGCCATCGTACTCACATAGTCAACGCCGTAGACAATGAGTCGAAGATTTGATCAAACGCGCCACCGGCGCCCCGAAGGCGCCGGCGTTAGTGGCGGAAAGTGAGGGATTCGAACCCTCGGTGACCCGAAGGCCACAACGGCTTTCGAGGCCGCCCCATTCGTCCGCTCTGGCAACTTTCCGTCTTCGACACTAGTGGCCGTCCTTCGAAGGGGGCCAACGCGGGTCTGGGACGGGTTTCGGGTCAGCGAAGACCGGCGAAGTAGGAAGACAGCAGTTCGCTGCACTCCTCGACCCGCACATCGGACGTTGTCTCGAACTCGTGATTGAGCCGAGGATCACTACCCAAGTGATAGAGCGAACCGCACGCACCGTTTTCATAACTGCGAGCGCCGAACACGACACGCCCAACGCGAGCATTCACCATGAGGCCAGCGCACATCGCGCACGGTTCAAGCGTGACCACCACCGTGGCGTTCTCGAGTCGCCAGGAACCAACCGCGGCGGCCGCATCGCGAACCGCCAGAAGTTCCGCGTGCGAAGTGGGATCCTGCGACTGTTCGCGCTCGTTATGACGCCGAGCAACGACCTGGCCATCGATCACAACGACGGCACCGATCGGAACTTCACCCTGCTCGCCAGCGAGTCGCGCTTGTTCAAGCGCTAGGCCCATGAGCTCGTGATCGGAGAGTGCGGGGGCATCGGCTGCTTCTCCCATTTCGTCTCCGATCACGTTTCTCTCAAAGCATTTTTGGCGGAGGGAGTGGGATTCGAACCCACGGTGAGTTTCCCCACACACGCTTTCCAAGCGTGCCGATTCGGCCGCTCTCGCACCCCTCCCGGGGACCAACCGACGGGGCCGGATGGCATTCCAGTCCGACAGGGTATCGTTCCTCCAGACCCGCTCTCGCGTGTGGCGGTCGGGTCCTGTGCAATCGGAACCCGCGAATCGAGTCAGGGCCGGAAGGCAGCAGCTCTCAACGGGACCACCGATGTGCCGCAGGTCGCCTGACCGTCACACGGGGGAGCGGGTCGTTTCGCGCCTCAGACCCGATCCAACTTCGGGCGATGGCAGTCCCAGCCGATCGGTAGGCTCGCCCCGATGTCCTACCAGTCGCTCTACCGCCGTTATCGCCCGACCCGCTTCAGCGAGGTCCGTGGTCAAGAGCACCTCGTCTCGGCGCTACGCAACGCCGTCACCGAAGACCGACTCGGTCACGCCTATCTCTTCTCCGGCCCCCGCGGCACGGGCAAGACCTCAACTGCTCGCATCTTGGCCAAGGTCCTCAACTGCGAGAACCCAGCCGGAGGCGAACCCTGCTGCGTGTGCGACTCCTGCCTTTCAATCGATGCCGGTACCAGTTTCGATGTGCATGAACTCGATGCTGCTTCCAATAACGGCGTCGACGCGATTCGCGATCTCATTTCAAGTGCATCGCTCGCAACTCCCGGCCGTTACAAGGTGTACATCCTCGATGAAGTCCACATGCTCTCGACCGCTGCGTCGAATGCATTGCTGAAGACGCTCGAAGAACCACCGTCGCATGTCATCTTCGTGTTGGCGACCACCGACCCACAGAAGGTGCTGCCCACCATCCGCAGTCGCACGCAGCACTTCGAAGTGCATTTACTTTCGGCTGCCGATCTCGAAGGTCTTGTCGACCACGTCGTTGCCGATGCCGGTCTTGAACTTTCACCCGAGGGCCGCGCCTATGTGTTGCGCGTCGGCGCTGGTTCTGCACGCGACACCCTTTCGGCGCTTGATCGCGTTGTCGCCGCTGGCGGAATCCCCGACTCCGAAGACGCAGTCGACGAACTCGTCGAAGCGTTATGCGAACGCGACACCGGTCGTGCACTTATTGCGGTCGAAGGCGCGCTGTCTCGTGGTCGCAACCCACGCGTTCTTGGTGAAGCGCTTATTGCGCGATTGCGCGACGTCTTTCTTGCATCGGTAGGCGCTGACCTTTCGCGCCTGACTGATACCGATCGCGCTCGCGCCACGGAACAGGGCCGTCGTCTTGGTGCTGCTGGCGCAACTCGCGCGCTCGAATCACTCGGCGAAGCCTTTGTTGGTATTCAAGACGCTCTCGATCCACGCATTCCGCTTGAAGTCGCACTCGTACGACTCACTCGCGACGACGCCGACGTTTCACTTTCGTCATTGGCCGATCGCATCTCTCGTCTTGAACGCGACGGCGTAGTTGCAGCCATTGATCCTGCGCTCGCAAGTCCTGGTCCTGCCCGCCCGACTGCACCGCCTCCTCCAGTAGCCAACGACGACACCGATGAAGAACACGCCGATGGCAGCGCCATGCCCGCAGCCGGAAGTCGTCCTGCAGATGTCGCTCGCCAAGAACTCGCTCGTCGCTCAGGCGCTGAAGACGGCGGGCGCCCTGCTCGTCCAGCCACACGTCCGGCGCCCGGCAGACCTGCCCGACCGGCCCGGCCCGGTTCTGCACCAGTAGCGCCGGCGGCACCGGCGGCAAGCACTCCAGCTGCACCTGAGCCCGAACCCGAACCACAACCGGTTGCCGAAGCAGCGCCGAGCGCACCGGCCGCTGCTGCGCCAGCACCTGCACCTTCGGGCGGGACAATGCCCGCGCTCGTCGACCTCACGCGCATCTGGAGCGACACGCTTCTTCCCGCCCTCCCCCAACGATCTCGCGCCCGCTTCTCTGGCGGTCACTGGGTCGAGGTCTCCGATGGTGTTGCCGTGTTCGGCCTTCCGAACGAACCACACGCAACGCGCTGTGAAGAACTCCGCCCCGAGGTCGAATCAATGTTGTCGGCACATTTCGGCACCACCGTTCCCATTCGACTTGTTGTCGATGGTTCGGCTCCCGATCCCTCAGCACCTCGCGTTGTCGCCACTTCGCGCCGCGCCGCCGCCGACGAAAACCCAGTCGACGAATCCATCGACCTCGACGACCTCACGAATGCCCGAGGAACAGCGACTGCCGGCGTTGACCGCATCGCTGCTGTGTTTCCCGGCGCTTCACTCGTCGACGAAGAATAAATCCCCTACCCCTTCGCCCCTCCGGGAGCCCACATGTCAGATCAGTTCGATCTCGGTTCGATGTTGAGCCAGGCCATGGCCATGCAGCAGCAGTTCGAAGACGCCCGGGCCGAGGCCGCGTCTCGCGAGTTCATCGGTCAAGCCGGTGGTGGCGCTGTTGCCATTCGCATGACCGGCGGACTTCACGTGCTCAACGTTTCAATCTCGCCCGAAGCCGTTGACCCAGCCGACGTGCCAATGCTTGAAGACCTTGTGCTTGCGGCATTTCACGATGCGCTCGCGCAGATCGACGCGATGCAACAAGAGGTACTCGGCCCGTTCCAAAACGCAGGTATGCCCGACCTTGGCGACCTCGGAGGTCTTGCCGACCTTGAAGCGCTCGGGCTCTTCGGTGCACCCGACGACATCATCGAGATCGACACACCGAATCCCGGCGAACGCGCGTGAGCGTGTACGCCGGTCCGGTACAGGACCTCATCGATGAACTCGGTCGACTTCCTGGCGTTGGCCCAAAGTCTGCGCAACGAATCGCGTTTCATCTCCTGAAGCTGCCAACCGAAGACGCCCTCAGAATCGCAACCGCAATTGCCGTCGTGAAAGAGCGCGTCAGTTTCTGCACAATCTGCTTCAACGTTTCCGAAGGTGACGCTTGCGGTATTTGCAGCGATACGCGTCGCGAAGCAAGCGTTGTGTGTGTTGTAGAAGAACCGCGCGACATCGTCGCCGTCGAAAAGACTGGCGAATACCGCGGTCGCTACCACGTACTTCAAGGTGCAATCAGCCCCATCGAAGGCATTGGCCCCGATCAGTTGCGCGTAAAGGAACTTCTCGCGCGCATCGAACCTGAAGGCATCGAAGAAGTCATTCTCTGCACGAACCCGAACATCGAGGGCGAAGCCACAGCGATGTATCTGGGACGATTGCTTAAACCACTCGGCATTCGCGTCACACGAATTGCCAGCGGACTACCTGTCGGTGGCGACCTCGAGTACGCAGACGAGCTCACGCTCGGCCGCGCCCTCGAGGGCCGCCGCGACGTCGAGTAACTCAGATCGATTCAAGAAGGATGGCGTCGCCCTGACCGCCACCACCGCAAAGTGCCGCAGCACCCTTGCCGCCACCGCGACGCTTGAGTTCCATAAGGATGTGCAGCGCAACGCGGGTGCCTGACATGCCGATGGGATGACCAAGAGCAATTGCTCCACCGTTGATGTTGGTGATCTCGTCGGTGATGCCGAGCTTGGCCATAGAAGCAACACCGACTGCAGCAAATGCTTCGTTGAGTTCGAACAGGTCAAGATCGCTGACCTTCATGCCAGCACGATCAAGCGCATTGTTGATTGCGTTTGCCGGCTGATCAAGAAGCGAAGCATCGGGGCCAGCAACCTGGCCGTAACCAATGATGCGGCCGAGCGGCGTAATGCCGAGACGTTCAGCAGCGGCTTCAGACGCAACGATGACAGCAGCGCCACCATCGGAAATCTGCGAAGCATTACCCGCAGTGATATTGCCAGCCTTATCGAATGCGGGACGGAGACCGCTCAGTGAGTCATAGGTGGACTCTGCGCGAACACCTTCGTCTTCCGAGAACAACTTGGGATCGCCCTTGCGCTGCGGAATCTCGACCTTGACGATTTCGTCGTTGAAGAGTCCGTCGGTCTGCGCCTTGACTGCACGAGCGTGTGAAAGAGCAGCAAGTGCATCCTGTGATTCACGACTAATGCCTGCAGTTGCGGCGTACTTCTCGGTGCCCGCACCCATCGCCAACTGATCGATGGCGCAGAACAAACCGTCGAACATCATTGAGTCGACAACCTTGCCGTCGCCCATACGAAGACCGGCGCGTGCACCAGGCATGAGATACGGAGCATTGGTCATGGACTCCATGCCACCGGCAACAACGATGTCGGCTTCGCCGGACTGGATGTAGAGGTCGGCGAGGTGGATTGCGTTGAGACCCGAGAGGCACACCTTGTTCACGGTGGTCGACGGAACGGACATCGGGATTCCGGCCTTGGTCGATGCCTGGCGAGCCGTCATCTGACCGGCACCACCCAAGAGCACCTGACCCATGAAGACATAGTCGACCTGATCGGGGGTAAGCCCGGCGCGCTGAAGCGCGGCGCGAATAGCAATTGCGCCGAGGTCGGTGGCTTCGAAACCGGCGAGTGAGCCGGAAAGCTTGCCGATGGGAGTACGGGCGCCAGCGAGAATGACCGATCCAGCCATGTCTGAACCTCCAAGAGGATGAGTTCCTAGCCGCCAACTCAGACAGGTGGTCGGCTGGAGGGACGGTGATGTCCCGGGGCGAAACACTACCCGTCGGTAACTCGCGGGGCCTCATGGCCCTAGGGCCGTCGATCACATGGCCCCCCGAGTGGCGGAAACGGTAGCGTTCGGCCCCATGCAGCAGATCATCGACGCCATCATTCAGGGAGCCCCCGGCGAGGAACTCGCGGCCATCCCCCTGCCCGAGTCCTATAAAGCCACCGTCGTACTCGCGTCCGAACAGACGATGTTCGACGGAATGGACTCAGGCGACAAAGACCCCCGTCAGGCGCTTCACCTTCAAGAGATCGCCATGCCTGAACTGGCTCCTGACGAAGCCGTCATCGCGGTCATGGCCAGTTCGATCAACTTCAACACGGTCTGGTCCTCGATCTTTGAGCCCGTCTCGACCTTCGGTTTCCTGAAGCGTCTCGGCAAAGAGAGTTATTGGGGCGCACGCCACGATCAGCCGTTCCATGCTGTTGGTTCCGACGCATCGGGCGTTGTGCTGCGCGTCGGTAGCGCCGTTCGTAAGTGGAAGGTCGGCGACAAGGTCGTTGTCCACTGCAACTACGTCGATGATCAAGACGCATCAAGTCACAACGACTCAATGCTTGGCGACAATCAGCGTATATGGGGATTCGAAACCAATTACGGCGGCCTCGCCGAACTTTCTGTCGTCAAGGCCAACCAGCTCATGCCGAAGCCCGCACATCTTTCGTGGGAAGAAGCATCAGTGAATGCTCTGTGCAACTCCACGAGTTACCGAATGCTGGTGAGCAAGAACGCAGTTCAAATGAAACAGGGTGAATCTGTTCTTGTCTGGGGCGCGTCAGGCGGCCTCGGCGGTTACGCCGTTCAATACATCCTCAATGGTGGAGGCACCCCGGTCGGCGTGGTTTCCTCGGCGGAAAAGGTTGCGCTTCTCAACGACATCGGAGTCGAGCACGTCATCGACCGCCGCGAAGCCAACTACAAGTTCTGGGCCGATGAGCACACTCAGGATGAATCGGAGTGGCGTCGTCTCGGCAAAGACATCCGTTCGATGATTGGTCGCGATGTCGACATCGTGTTTGAACATCCCGGTCGCCAAACATTCGGTGCATCGGTGTACGTCGCTGCTCGCGGCGGAACCATCGTCACCTGCGCTGCAACCAGCGGATTCATGATTGAGTACGACAACCGTCACCTCTGGATGAAGTTGAAGAACATCATCAGTTCCCACTTCGCGAATTACGCAGAAGCATGGGCAGCAAACCAACTCATCTGCGAAGGCAAGATTCAGCCGATTCTTTCTGCTGTGTATCCGCTTGATCAGACCGGTGAAGCTGCCTACCAGGTCCACAAGAACCTGCACGAGGGCAAGATCGGCGTTCTCTGTCTTGCTCCGTCCGAAGGACTCGGCATCGACGATCCAGAATTTCGCGCCAAGGTGGGCGAGGATCGCATTACGGCGTTCCGTCGCCACGGCGCATAGCGCCCAAGTCGAAGAACGAAGGGCGAAGGGCGAATCCAATGGCCATCACTGCACGCCGACCCGGCGAAGAAGAATCAGGAGTTCATATGAGCGACGCTGCTGCAAACCAAAAGCCACTGCTTACTGAAATTGATCACATCGCAATTGCAGTTCCCGACCTTGGTGCTGCCATTGATTACTACCGCGAAACCTTTGGTGCGGTCGTTGACCATCGCGAAGTTGTTGAAAGCGATGGGGTCGAAGAAGCCCTGTTGAAGGTTGCAGAAAGCTATGTGCAGTTGCTTACCCCAACTCGCGACGACTCCACCGTTGCCAAGTGGCTCAACACCCGCGGCGGACCTGGCATTCATCACGTTGGCTACCGCGTCGCTAATTGCGCCGAAGCACTTGATGCAGTGAAGGCTCAGGGCTTTCGCGTCCTTGACGATGCTCCTCGACCCGGATCACGCGGCACCACCGTTGCGTTTATCCACCCGAAGGATGCTCTCGGCACCCTGATCGAACTCGTTCAGGAGTAACGCTCAGCAGTTCTGGCGTTTCCAGTTGTCGACAATTGAGGCAGCACGCGACACCCCAGCCAATTCGGGGTAGGCGTTTACCGCGCTCGATGCCGAATCAAACGATGACGAGTTCGACAGTGTCGTTCCAATCCAAGCGGAATAACTCTTGAGCATTTCAAGGGATGCAGAGATATCTGCCGGCGCACCTTTGATCGCAGCAGAGAACAGTTCAACGTTGCTCGCTGCATCGGTGAGAATCCGCTGCCTCTCGGCGCTCCAGTTACCGGAGTTCTTTGGCTGAAGATCGCCTATTTCCAAAGTCGAAGCCAATGCCGAGCAGGGCGCTTGTAACGACGCGGGAAGCGTTGAGGGAGACTGCGGAACTGAGGAAGTTCCAGACGCCGCTTGGGTTGTTGTCGATGAGGTTGATGACGGCGTCGATGACGATGTGGAAGAAGTCGAAGAGGACCCGCAACCTGCGGCGACCAGCGCTGTTGCAAACACGAGGGCAATACCGACTGAACGCCAGACCGGGGCCGTGATGCGGAAAGTTCCCATGGCCTGACTCTATGAGGGCATTCGCCCGCTACGGTGCCGGCTATGACCGGCGTG
>CAEZTR010000058.1_pt1 | contig 10929 bp, 1 predicted proteins | sample 7264261 | NCBI WGS metagenome assembly CAEZTR01 (sample SAMEA6813809, study PRJEB35770) | freshwater metagenome | biome: Freshwater; feature: Freshwater reservoir; material: water | place: Czech Republic | collected 2017-08-18 | depth 0.5m m
ACCGGTATCCGATGTGCTCGGCCAGTACGTGGCGTCAAGTCCCTTCATGGCAATTCCATCTTCTGCTTCGACAAATGATTCGTCGTACTCGCGCAGCATTGACTGCGATTCCGTCATCGATCCCTTTGTCGGACCCCATGACTGCACGAGGTTCCCACCTTCATATCGATTGACAGTCGTAAGCCCTGAGTAATCAGTTGAGGACAACAAATGGCCAGAAGAGAAATCCCATTCGTTTCGCAACGTAAGCCCAGCAGAGTTCGTTGCTGAGATCGTGAAGAAGGTCGTCGGGTCAAAGAGGATCGACATGATCTGTCCGCCGAAGCAGGAATCAGTAACAGCCGTTGAATTCGACGACGCGTAGTCGTAGGTGCGAGTACAACGCGTCGCCCCAACCGCTGAGGCCGGCTCGGTCATTGTCGCAACTTTGCCTTCGGGGGTGTAGGTGAGTTCTGTCCAGAATTGCGCATCGTCTGCACCGATCACGTTCGATGCAGCAGCAGACGCGACAAGCGGAGAGCGCGTCCGCGCGATACGCCCTGCAGCGTCGTACGCGATATCGAGAACACTTGCGCCGTCACCCTGCGCTTCAGGGAAGTCAACAAGTCGTCCAATCGACGCACCGAGACCGGGGACATCAACGTAAGAAATTGCCGAGGTTGAACCGTCCCAGAACTTCACCAGACACAACATGCCGGCGGGCGCTGCAACAAACCCTGTGACTGGCTTCGGGCAGTTGCCGCCGCCATACACAAATGTGATTTCGCGACCAGAAACAGGATCGGAGACCGATTGAATGCGTCCGCCCGTCCACTTCTGACCAAGCATCGGATTGTCCTTACCCGAGATGCTTGAGACGTACCCAACGCCAGTATCGCCATCAAGCGCGAAGACTGCGGTCGAGCTTTTCGTGGTCACCGAATAGGTGCCGTCTGCATTCCTAATGAGTACTGGTGCGAGACCGTTGGAGTTCACATCGCTCGTGCCAAGTTGTACGGGGTTGAACGAGCCGCCAGCACCTTCGCGATAGTTCGCGACCGAACCGTTCGTGCTGATAAGTCCGACGCTTCCATCGGCCCACTGATTCAAACGTGTGTAGGGAAAACTCGATGCCGCCTGCAGACTCCATCCCGCTGGCATTCCGATTTCATTGGGATTCGATGGTTGGAACTGCAAACCGAATCCAACTGTCCCAGGGAGCGCTCCCATCGAATGTGATGACCACGCAAGCGATGCCTCGCCGGATGACAACGCGATGTTGACACCACCACCAGAATCAAACTGCTGAACCTCAGACATCTGCAGATCGACCATGAACGAACCACCAACAGCGTTCTGCCCCGCGCTTGTGGCCGTCCACGTGTACACATTCCCCTGCTGCAAACCGGCACCGGTTGGCACGCGGGTGCTGTTGCCAGTTTCGGAATACGTCTTCGTGCCGAATGCACTCTTGCCATCGCTCAGATCACTCAGAGCGAACGTCCATGCACCGGTTCCGCCGGGCACGGAAAGTGTCGGCGACAACGATGTCGAAACGAATGAGGTCGGCGTAATCACCGCGCCGTAAGAGGCAGGCACGCGCTCGCCCGTCGCCGCGGAGGAAGGAAGTGCAGCGAGTTTCGTCGGATCACCAGCACCACCCGAAGCCGACCGTTCTTTCGACGGCGAAGAGGAACACGCCGTCGAAAGAAGGGCCAACGAAAGGCCGACAGCAAGAAGTGAAACGAACGATCTGCGCCGCATGGGGGTCTCCGGAGTTGAAGGGCAATGCAAACTCCGGAGACCATACCAGCCGTAAGTCAACAACGTTTACGCAGGGCTGCTCGACCACAACAAGAAGAGCCCCGGCCACTGGCCGGGGCTCTTTCGCACTTCGAACGAGTTCGCAGAGATGAACGACACGGGCATGTCAGAAGTCGAATCCGCCATATCCGAGTTCGTCGAGTTGCTGCGAGACCCGAATGTTCGGAGCCAGGCTGTAACTCGAACTCACGCTTGACCTCACCGATGCGGCCCGAGCCATGACCCCAGGTTCGTCACCGAAACTCTTCGAAGCGATCCGTAGTTTGATCCCCGCAGAATCGCCCTGAACCATGATCAGTTTCATGTTGTTCTGCTGAGCCAGACTCGCGCTCTGCTTAAACGAGGCTGTCGCTGCCTGTTTCTGCACCAAGCCGCTCGCTGCCGATTGTGACGGCACTCCCTGAGCTTTCGCCCCATACATTCGTTCCGCCCTCTGGCTCGTCGTGGACGTCGTATCGGAGAACAGATCCGAGAGGTCGCTGAGGTCATCACTTACCGATGTGTTCTGCGCTTTCATCCATTTCACGCGCCCCACGATGCCGCCACCAACGGCGCCGGCGAGGATCGAGATGCCCAATCGAGCTGCCGAAAATTCCGTCTGACCAGTCGCGACCCATTCGATGGCGTGCGACAATCCGGTCACCGCAGCACCGGCTATCGCGCCGACGAGTACTCCGACCAGGGCGCCGCGTGCCGGCGCAACGAGCGCGCCGGCAGCGAACGCCACGAGTCCGGTGATGCCGGTAATTAACCAGTTCTCCGATTCATTACCGGTCGGATCCGAGAAGTTGACTGGATCCTGGTTGACGTAGTCGTAACCGTTGGCCGAGCCGCCGACCTTCGGATCGAGCTGTGCGAAACGTCCCAAGGCTGGGATGTACACACGTGCACCCATTAATTGATAGGTCGTCTTGAGCGATTCAGTCTCGTTACCCGTTCCCGCCTCCCATGTGGTCGAGGGCAGGGTCGGCTGCGGAGCATTCGGGGTCGTGAGAATCTGACCATAGGGATCAAATGCCTGCGCTGATCCCTGCACCGCGCCGGCATCGTCAGTCGTGAAGAAGAGATCGCCGTTGATGCCGGTGAACTGCCAGCGAGTCGCTGCACCTGGAGTCAGCGCCTTGGTGACGTTCACTCCGCCATCGAGCGAATAGGTCAGGGCATAGGGCTTCGAATCTGCATCGAGTAACACCCCGGTGTTCGAGTATCGGATAGTTCCCGCCGAAGGTCCACCGATGGTCGACTTGGCGATAACCGCACCGGCGAAGTTGCGCTCGTAGTTCACGGTCACGGTGCCGTCGGTGGCCGAGATGACGTTGTTGGCCTTGTCGTAGGTGAACGTGTCGGGACCAACGGTGAGCGCATTGCCCTGCGCGTCATAGGTGATGCCACTAGACGCCGCCGGATCGGTGGTGGAAACGAGCTGTGATGCGTTGTTGTAGGCGTAGGTGTAGTCGACGTTCTCAGCGCCGTTCGTCGTCACCCTTTGGGTCAATCGATTCGAGGCGTCATCGAAGGTCCATGCCCAGGACTTCGCCGCCGAGACCAGTCCGGCGGTAACGGTTGCTTGGGACAACCGACCATTGGAATCGTGAACGTAAGAGAAGGTCGACGATCCGGTTGGCGCCTCGAGTTGTTCTGAGGAGACGTTGCCGCCAGCGGAGATTTCCCGTGAGCTCGCGAAACGCCCCGATGGCGTCGACCACGTGGAGTTGACCAAACGATTTTGCTCATTGAACGCCGTCGACATCGTGACGCCGTTGCCATAGGCGATCGAGCGAACGGTGCCATCGGGGTTGTAGGTGAATGTCGCCGCAGTTCGACCGTCGATCGCATTTGAGGCGAGCGCGCCTTTCGAGTCGTACGTGTTCGACGAAACCACGGGAGCGACACCCGGAGCGGTGATCGTCGTCGACGCAACGTTTCCAGTGCGGACGTCATAGACGAGACGCGACTCGATGCCGTAACGATCCACTGTCCGCACTGTCCGACCCAACAGATCCGACTCTGTGCGGGTCGTCGTCGAAACGGTCCCGATGGTCTCGGTCGTTTCGCTGATGAGCGGGTTGCCGCCAACGGCATAGTTGATCGCCGACTTGTAGGTCGTGCCCATCCCGATCAATTCGATCGACAGTGTCTGGCCAGCAGGGCCGAAGGTGCTGCAAGAGAGCACCCCACCGGGAAGTTGCGCGGCGACAGGCGCTCCGGAGGCATCGATCCACTTCGTGGTGGTGGGACCCTTCCCTCCGTCAGCCCCGGGGGCGGAGGTGGTCTTCGCCCCGCCACCCTGATTCGCGGCTTTCGCGCCCGGACACGCGGACTTCGCTGATTCCTTGTCGCCCCAGTAGGTATAGGTGTACGAAGCTCCGGTTGCGCTAGTGACTGCGGTCTGGCGATTCCAACCGCCCTTACCTGCGCTTCCGCCTTCGTACGCAAATGTCATCTTCGAACCGGCCTGGTTGACACGCGATGACAAACGGCCGGTCGCTGGCTCGACGTATGAGGATTTGGAGACATTCTCGGCCACGGCATTCACCACATTCGGATCGTTCACCTTCGTGGTGGTTATGTAGCCGTAACCAGGTTGCAGAGCATCGACCGGGATCGATTGCGACACACCACCGGTATCGGGACCGGCCCACGTCACATCCATTGAGGAGGCTGCGGTGGCCGACGAAAGGTCAATACGAATTTGATTTGCGCCCTTGCCGAGTGGAAGCGCATCACAGGCACCGTCAACGCAGAGCACGTTGTTGACGCGCACCTTTGCGTTGGTGTTCCCCGACGAGATCTTGTAGCTGCCCTCGGTCTTCACGTCGAGAGAACCAGTCATGAGACCAGACCAACCGCCGTTGTTTCCAGCCGGCGATTTGTCCCAGTTCACCGTCAACGACGGCGCGAGTACGTCGCCGATTCGGGGACCGAGTTCCTGAACACCATTGGCACCGGCATCTGACTCGCTCGGCCAATAGGTGACATCGAGACCCTTCATCGCAACACCATCAGCCGCGCTTTCAAAAGATTCGTCGTATTCGCGCAGTGTGGTCTGCGAATTCGAGATGGCTCCCTTAGTGGGTCCCCACGACTGCACGATGTTGCCGCCCTCGTAACGGTTCACCGTGGTGAGCCCGGAGTAGTCAGTCGAGGACAACAACTGACCCGAAGCGAAATCCCATTCGTTGCGAAGTTCGAATCCCGACGAGTTCGTTGCTGAGATGGTGAAGAACGTGGTCGGGTCGAACACGATCGATTTGATCTGCCCACCGAAACACGAATCGGTGACCGATGTGGACTGCGCGCTCGCATAGCTATACGCGCGCGTACAACGCGTTGAACCGGCAGTTGGAGCCGGTTGTGTCATCGATTCGACCCTGCCTTCAGGGGTGTAGGTAACTGCCGTCCAGAACTGCTCGTCGTCGGCAGCAATCACATTCGACGCAGCTGCCGACGCTACGAGCGGCGAACGCGTGCGGGAAACACGACCAGCCGCGTCATACGCGATGTCGAAAACACTTGCACCGTCACCCTTCGCTTCCGGGTAGTCGACAAGACGACCAATCGACGCGCCAATCCCGGGCACGTCGACGTAATACACCGCGGAGGTTGAACCGTCCCAGAACTTCACCTGACACAACATGCCGTTCGGAGCCGCAACAAAACCACTCGTTGGTTTCGGACAGCTGCCGCCGCCATACACAAATGTGATCTCGCGGCCAGAAACCGGATCAGACACCGACTGGATGCGCCCACCCGACCACTTCTGGCCGAGCATCGGGTTGTCCTTTCCGGAAACACTCGAGAGATATCCCACACCGGTATCGCCTTCGAGGGCGAACACGGCAGTTGCACTCTTGGTCGTCACCGAGAACGTGCCATCGGCATTCTTCAGGAGCACCGGCGCGAGACCGTTGCTATTGAGATCGCTGGTTCCGAGTTGCACGGGGTTGAACGATCCGCCAGCACCTTCGCGATAGTTCGCCACTGTTCCGTTCGTGCCAATGAGACCGACACTGCCATCGGGCCACTGGTTCAGACGCGTGTAGGGGAAGCTCGATGCTGCCTGCAGGCTCCAACCGGCCGGCAATCCCGGTTCCGCCGCGTTCGACACCTGGAACTGCACGCCGAATCCGACCGTACCGGGCAGCGAGCCCATGGCATGCGAAGACCACGCGATCGATGCCTCACCGGAAGAGAGTGAAACGTTCACGCCACCAACGGAATCGATCTGCTGCACACCAGGCATCTGCAGATCGACGGTGAAGGAACCACCAACAGGGTTCTGCCCATCGCTGGTTGCCTTCCACGTGTAGACCTTGCCTTGTTCAAGGCCGGCACCCAAGGGCACTCGCGCACTAGTGCCCGACTCGGCATATGTCCTTGTGCCGAATGCACTCTTGCCATCGCTCAGATCACTGAGAGTGAACGTCCACGCGCCAGTCCCACCCGGAACACTCAACGTCGGCGACAGAGAAGACGACACCCACGAACTCGGAGTGACCACCGCACCGAAGTACATCGGCACGCGTTCACCTGAACCAGTACCGGCCGGCAATGCTGCGAGCGTTGTCGGATCACCCGCTTCACCAGCAGCCGCATTTCGACTCGAATCAGACGAAGAACACGCACCAGCCAGCAAGGCCAATGAAAGGCCGACAGCAACAACGGAAAGGGTGAGACGATGCATTGAGGACTCCATGATGCGGTGATGGTACGAGGCGCGACCCTAACAGGAAAGAGGTCAACACTGTTGACAGATGTTGTAGATCGACGGAGTGACCGAATCGGTCAGGCCCCGAACATCGGTCAATCAAAGAAGCTGCCCACGCTGCCGAGGTCTCCCGAGCCGCGGACGGAGTTCCCGGCTGCCGACGAGCCCACGGTACTTCTTCCCACCCCAATCATGGCTCTTTGCTGCATTCGCCTATTGAAATAGCGGATGAACCCGTTCGTTCGCACGATCGCGTATCGATCGGCGTACTCTGCGGCTCGGGCGGCTGCCCTGGCTGCGTTCGTCTCGACGATGCCGAAGAGCAATTGACCGGTCAGAAGCGGATTGGCCTGATTGTTGTACTCGGCGAGACCACGGGCGTATTGATCGGTGTAGTAGGTCTGGAACGGCTCGCGAAGATTCTGACGCGGGAGCGCCGGGGGTTGCGCAGCAGCTGGCGCTGCCGGGTTTCCTGCCGCACGGTTCTGAGCTCGTGACCATTGGATGCGGCCCCTGATGCCGCCGCCGGCAGCGCCGGCGAGGATCGACAGTCCAATGCGAACACCGGAGAAGTCAGTTTCCCCCGTGATCGCAAACTCGATCGCAATCGATACCCCGGCGACGACGGCACCCACGGCTGCGCCGGCCAACACTCCGACGAGAGCGCTATAGGCAGGCACGAGTGCGGCCAGAGCGCATGAAGCGAGTGCGGTCAGGCCGGTGGCCAGCCAACTGTCCGTTTGGTTTCCACTCGGGTCTGAATTCGCGATGGGATCTTGGTTGGCATAGTCATAACCATTCGCAGAACCACCGATAACGGGATCAAGCTGCGCGAATCGACCGAGCGCGGGGATGTAGACGCGTGCACCCATCAATTGATAGGGCGTCTTGAGCGCTTCGGTCTCATTGCCAGTCGCCGCCTCGAACGTGGTGTTGGGCAATGAGGGTTGCGCTGGATTCGGCGCGGTCAGGACCTGACCATAGGGATCGAATGCCTGAGCCGTTCCCTTCAGGGCGCCGGCGTCGTCGGTGACAAAGAACAGATCGCCACCGAGCGTGGTGAACTGCCACTGTGCCGGTGAAGCACTCGACAAGGGGAAAGTCATCGTGACGCCGAGAGGCAGGTCGATCTGCTGGTTCATCGGCTTGGCATCACCATCAAGTAACACTCCACTGGCCGAGAACTGGATCGTTCCAGCGCCCTGACCACCGGTGGTGGTCTTTGCAATCACGACCCCGTCGACACCCAACTCGTACCCAACTGTCATTGTTCCATCGGTTGAGGAAACAAGGCGATTGGCGTTGTCATAGGTGAATGAATCTGGTCCGATCTTTGTCGCGTTACCGCGATCGTCGTAGGTGATGCCTGCCGAAGCGGCCGGATCCGACGTTGACACCAACTGCGATGCGCTGTTGTAGGCGTAGGCGTGGTCGCCCGTGACTGCGCCATTGGTAATGACTTTCTGGCTCAAGCGATTCGACGCATCGTCGAAGGTCCATGCCCAAGACTTCGCAGCCGGCACCAGACCAGCCGTCACCGAAGTGGCGGACAATCGGTTGTTCGAGTCACGGGAATAGGTGAACGTCGAAGATCCCGAGGGTGCGCTAAGCGTTTCGGTCGAGATGTTCCCACCCGAGGAGATTTCACGAGTCGAAGCAAACGCGCCTGACGGTGTCGACCATTGCAGCGACACCGCCCGGTTCTGCTCGTTGTACCCAACGACGCTCTTCGCCCCGTTTCCATAAGTCACCGACGCCACCGTTCCATCGGCGTTGTAGGTCATCGTGGAAGTAGTTCTGCCGTTCACTGCCGTTGCTATCAACCAGCCGCGTGCGTCATAGGTGTTCGACTCCAGGACGGGAACCGCACCAGGGGCAGTCGTGGTCGTAGTTGCCACTCCACCGGTCCGTTGGTCGTAGACATAATTGGTCTCGACGCCGAATCGATCCACTGAGCGAACAACTCGCGCGAGTAGATCCTTCTCAATCCTCGTCGTTGTGACCACGTCGCCATCGGTCTCCGTCGTTTCGAGAATGAGCGGATTTCCACCCACTGCATAATTAGTGACGGCCTTCTGCGTGCTTCCCATACCAATGACCTCGGTGGAGGCGAGCTGCCCGCCCTTTCCAAAAGTCACACACGCGATTGCGCCACCCGGAGCCTGTGTTGCCACGACGCGCCCGGCAGCGTCAAACCATTTCGTCGTGGTTGGTCCCGCGCCGCCATCGACACCGGGTGCGCTGACCGATTTCGATCCGCCCGCCTGATTCGCGGCTTTCGCGCCCGGACACGCTGACTTCACGGATTCCTTGTCGCCCCAATAGGTATAGGTGTAGGAGGCTCCGGTCGCGCTCGTCACAGCGGTCTGGCGTTGCCACGCACCGCTTCCACTCTTGTTGCCTTCGTAAGCGAACGTCATCTTCGAGCCCGCCTGGTTCACGCGTGACGAAATGCGACCCGAGGCCGGCGCCTCATAGGACGAGCGCGAAACGTTCTCACTAATCGCACGTGTCGCCTGCGGGTCATTCACCTTTGTGGTCGTAACATAGCCGTACTGCGGACGCAGCGCGCTCGTAGGAATGGACTGCGACACACCACCGGTATCAGGACCAGACCAAGTGATATCCATTGAGGCCTCCGATGTCGAAGACAACAGATCGACACGGATCGAGTGGCGCCCCTTCGACAACGGCATCGCATCGCAAGCTCCGTCAACGCAGAGGACGTTGTTGACGCGCACCTGAGCGTCCGAATTGCCCGACGCGATTCTGTACGAACCTTCGGTCTTCACTTCGAGCGCACCAGTCATGAGACCTGACCACCCGCCATTGTTTCCAGCCGGCGAGGACGGCCAGTTCACCGTGAGCGACGGAACGATCACGCCATTGAGCTGCGGACCGAGTTCCTGCACGCTGTTGCCGCCGGCGTTGTTCTCATTCGGCCAGTAGGTCGCGTCGAGACCCACCATGGCGATGCCTTCGGCACTCTGCGCAAACGATTGGTCGTACTCACGCAACGTCGACTGCGCTTCGCTGATTGCCCCCTTCGTTGGCCCCCAACTCTGCGAAATGTTGCCGCCCTCGTAACGATTGACAGTGGTGAGTCCGGAGTAGTCAGTCGAAGACAACAATTGACCCGAAGCAAAATCCCATTCGTTCTTCAACGTAAGACCCGCAGCATTCGTTGCCGAGATCGTGAAGAACGTGGTCGGGTCATAGAGGATCGACATGATCTGCCCACCGAAGCATGAATCGGTGACCGACGTGGACTGCGCGCTTGGGTAGTCATAGGTGCGCGTGCAACGCGTTGCACCGACGGTTGGCGCCGGTTCCGTCATCGATTTAACCCTGCCTTCAGGGGTATAAGTGACTGCCGTCCAGAACTGCTCGTCAGTCGAGGCGATCACATTGGACGCCGCTGCAACAGCAACTAAAGGCGACCGGGTGCGAGCGACACGACCGACCGCGTCATACGCGATGTCGAAGACATTTGCACCGTCACCCTTCGCTTCCGGGAAGTCGACAAGACGACCGATCGACGCGCCAATCCCGGGAACATCGACGTAGTACACGGCCGATGTCGAGCCGTCCCAGAACTTCACCTGACACAACATGCCGTTCGGAGCCGCAACAAAACCACTGGCCGGTTTCGGACAGTCACCACCGCCGTAGACGAATGTGACCGCGCGACCCGACACCGGATCAGACACCGACTGGATGCGCCCACCCGACCACTTCTGACCTAAAACTGGATTGCCTTCACTCGAAATCGACGACAGATACGCGATGTTGCTCGTGCCATCAACAGCAAAAACGGAGGTCGAGGATTTTGTCGTGACCGAGAATGTGCCATCGTCATTTTTGATCAGCACCGGGGCGAGACCATTGCTATTGAGATCGCCGGAACCGAGTTGCACCGGAGTAAGCGCGCCGCCAGCACTTTCGCGGTAGTTCGACACCATGCCATTGGTGCTCACCAAACCGACGCTCCCATCTTCGGCAAGAACGATGCGCTGATACTCCGAACTCGACGCCGCCTGCAGGCTCCAACCGGCAGGCAATCCCGGTTCGGCCGCGTTCGACCCTTGGTACTGCACACCGAATCCAACTGTTCCGGGTACCGCTCCCATGGCGTGCGAAGACCATGCGATCGATGCTTCACCCGAGGAGAGCGAAACGTTCACTCCACCAACGGAATCGATCTGCTGCACACCAGGCATCTGTAGATCGACCGAAAAGGAACCACCAACGGGGTTCTGCCCATCGCTGGTGGCCTTCCACGTGTACACATTCCCCTGCTGCAAACCGGCCCCTAATGGCACGCGAGTGCTGTTGCCAGTTTCGGAATACGTCTTCGTGCCGAACGCGCTCTTGCCATCGCTCAGATCACTAAGCGTGAACGTCCACGCGCCAGTCCC
>CAEZTR010000061.1_pt1 | contig 10622 bp, 9 predicted proteins | sample 7264261 | NCBI WGS metagenome assembly CAEZTR01 (sample SAMEA6813809, study PRJEB35770) | freshwater metagenome | biome: Freshwater; feature: Freshwater reservoir; material: water | place: Czech Republic | collected 2017-08-18 | depth 0.5m m
AAATCCGCCAAGTACATAGATCGCTAGAAGCGTCCATGCCAACGGCAAGGCAATTCGCGGAATCAGGAACAACGCAACGAGCCAACTCGCCATCATGATTGCGACTGACGTTTCGATCACTCGAGCCCACCAAACTGTTCGGTTCTGATGCGAGCCCGATATGAAGAGTGGATGACCTGAAGCGTTGACAGCACTCGGGGTGTCGTCTTTCGGCTTGCCGGTCACCGTGATGTTGTCACTCGAACGACCCCAGGTTTCCGACGTTCCCCACAACGCACCCGAGAACGCGAACGCGTACACCACATCAAGAAAGAGATTGAGAAACAGTTCTGGGAAGATTGCCAGCGACATCAGAACTGCACGCCATCCGCCCCGTCGAGCAGACCAGGTCTGTTCGACGATGTAGGTAAACGCCACCAACACCCAGAGTGGAACAAACGCATCGACACCTGAACCAGTGGTAAGCGCCAACGTCAACGTCACGAGATAGAACGGCACGAAAATCACACCGACGTAGGTGAAAAACTGACGGAAGATATACGGGAATGTATGGCGCCGAAGTCTGTGCGCAATGATGTTTTCAAGTGCACCTCGTTGCCAACGCCTCCTCTGCTGATAGAGAAGCTTCCAGGTCGGCATCATTGCCGTGAACACCAAGCACTCTCTAGGAGAGATTGTTCGGTAGCCAAGGGCTTTCAAACACAATGTGAGTTCATTGTCTTCAGTTAAGGCTGAGGTGTCGTAGACGCCTTGGGTTCCGCCGTTGTCCGGCAACTCCCCACTGATGCGTGCTGCCATGACTCCTCGAAGGGCGGAGACAGAAAAGACAGAACCGGTTCCCGTCATCACCAACGCCCGGCCTTGTCGGCGGGCTAAGTGGCGGGCATAGCGAACATATTCGTTGGTCTGCAGTTGGCGGACAGTTTTCCAATCGTCATCGTCTGCGGTGAAGATTCCGCCGACCGCACCGACCTGTCGGCCTTTCTGTTCCGCCCACAGCCGCGTGGTTGTCGCCGCAATGAACCCTTCCGACAACTGCGTATCTGCATCCATCAACAACACGGCGTCAGTCTCATCAAGAGTTGGCAGAATTTCACCAAGGGCAAAATTGAGTGCGCCTGCTTTTCGGTGGGAGTTGCCAACGGTTTCAACCACCGAAGCGCCCGCCGCTAAGGCGACAGCAACTGTGCCATCGGTGCAGTTATCGGCCACCACAATCACGGCATCAACTGGCCGGGTTTGGTTCGCAAGCGAACGAAGCGTTCGGCCCAGACGTTCCTCTTCGTTGTACGCAGGCACAATTGCGATGACGAAACGGACGAGTTCGGGCTGCGATGCAACCTGCTCCCCAATAGGCCGTTCCCCTCGATGCAACCGGTGAGAAGGATCGGGCACATAGCCCCTGATTTCCTGCTGGGCAGACTCCAACGGAGTCGCGACCGTGCCAAAGCCACCGGATACTGGTTCAAGATTGGGTCGAGGCGGTATCGCTCCCGAATCAGTCAATTGGATTCGCGAGCAACCGGGCTGCGTCGTAGCTGTTATCTCGTGTCACCACCGACATGGCAACATCCACCAAGCGAGTTCCGGTGCGCTCTCCGGCACGGCGCAACTGCACAAAAGCTTCTTCTGCGTCGATGCTGAAGCGCTGGGAGAGAACTCCCTTGGCTTGTTCAATGGTGTTCCGTTCTTCCACGACCATATGGAGGCGTCGCGTCACCACAACTGCATCCTCATGGGGATCAGCCTGAAGTAGCGCGATCGTTGCCGCATCGGCGAGGGCTTGAGCAACGGAAATCTCGTCGTCCCGAATCGGCTCATGAGCGAAAAGGTTGAGTGCGCCAACAACAACCCCTCGTGCAGCCAGTGGAACTGCGTAGACCGCCAAATAGCCCTGTTCTCTCGCTTCGGCTGCAAATCCTGGCCACGGACCAGTTGCAGAAAGTTCCGTATCAATCACCGCTTCTCCGGTGTTGCAGCACTGGAGACAAGGGCCTTCAAAGTTCTGCACCTGAAACAAGTCGAGGAGATGCGCAGAGTGATTTGAGGACCCGATCACCTCGAGTTCGCCCAGTGGGTCGATGACGAGAATCCCACACGCCTCAACCGAGAGAACCGTGACGCAACGTTCAGCAAGCATGGAAAACACCTCAACCATGTCTTTGCCGTCATTCACTGAACGAGCGAGATCCACAAAGGCCGCCGCCAATTGCGATGCATCTGGCAACTCAAACACTGTTTCAGTTGATTTCGTCATTGCTTTTCCTCTTTTTGGAACGCCAACTCCCGAGAGATGACTGATCGTGCTACCGAGTTCACTGATTGTTCGTGGGCATAGGCGTAGGCACGAAGGCGCACTAACGCTTCAATAATTGACACATCAAGCTGTTCCGACACCATGCCGGCTGCGAGTTGCACTTGTGATTGGTGGATGACCCCAGGCGAGAATGCCGCTGCAAGATCTCCAGGTGAAGCTCCTGCTTGCTCTTGGAGTAACGCCATTGTTGCCAACGATGCAACAACGAGCCCGTCGGCGTACTCGGCAGCAGTGAGTTCGCCGGGCTGACTTCGATACGCGCTCATCACGCCAAGGCGAGCTTCCCCAACTCGGAGCGGAAAAGAAAAGACTGCAATCGCATCATGTCGAATTGCAACCGGCGCGAAGGCCGGCCACCGTCGGAGAGCCTCTGGCGAGTTCATATCAATTCCCATCACCGGGGCGAGGGAATCAATGGCCAAGAAGCTCGGCCCGTCGCCGAGCGAAAACTGTTGCTCGTCCAACACAATTGCAGCGTCATCGGATCCTTCAATCCAACTTGTTGCATGGTTCACAACAAGCGCGAGGCTCGCATGATCTGCAGACAGAAGATCGGCAGCAACAGCACACACTCTGTGGCCAAGAGATTGCGTTGCATCAACCTGTTCAATCTGATCGGCGATCCGCCGCCAACGATCGCCGGTCACATGATGCGATTCGTAGAGTTGGCGCTTCGGAACATATGAGAACGCTACCGTTCAATAGTTGTCTGCGCCGCTGTGCAAACCGTTTCGCAACCAAACTCGGTTAGATCTTGGTTTCACTCATTCGTTGTTGACGAAGTACGAGTCGATTCAACCGGCAACGAATCAAGGCCACCACGTTCGCCTTCTTCCCATTCAAGGATTTCGCGTTCGGTGAGGTACAGACCCTCTTGATCGGCATTGTGGTGCCGCGCCGCCCAACGGAAGAACAGCACACCGATAATTCCCCAAAGGTATGCCGCTTCAATCACCTTCATAATGAGACCAGCGGCCTCTTGATCGCTCTTCGCCGAGATTCCCCACAATCGAATGGGTTGGTCGTATGCGTCGTACACCACCGTGTGCGAGAGCCACAGCCACGCCGCCGGAAGTGTCGGAAGAAGAGATTGGGCAAAGAGGTACACCATCTGACCAGGTATCGAAAGCCGCAATTGCGGCCATGGTCCGCAGACGGGTAGCCACATGATGAGAGCGGTGACCACGAACAAAACGTGTGCAGTGAAGTGAAATGGCCCACTTGTTGTCGACGTGTTTACGAACTGCGGCATATGGCTGAGCATGTTGAACGAGTTAAACAACGCGAACGCCAAAATCGGTGTGGCGAGCACTTGGACCACTCGCCACAACCGTCCACCCGAGGCCACGAAGAGTTCGGCCAGCCATGTAGGACACGAAAGAAGAAAGAGCGGCGGGACAATCATTGTCAGCACAAGGTGCTGGAACATATGTCCTGAATACAGTCGCTGTTCGGCGATGTCATGAAGCGGCCACACCGACGCCGCAGTCATAAACGCAACAGCCAACCAAAATGAAACGGCCTGACGTCGTGACACAACCTGAGCGCCTGGTTCGACAACCTTCGGACCAATCACTTTTGCAACGAAAAGACCCCCAGCCACGATGGCAAGTACCAACCCCCAGACTTCCCAATGAGCTGCGAAGGAGGGCATCGCTGAGAACATGTTCTCAGTCTTGTGCGTATGAGTTGGCCTGACCAGTCAGGGACAACTTTCGTGCTGGCAGAGCTATCAGAACCAGAAACGGAAGGTCGCCAACATCGCGATGTATACAAGCATCGCAAGAACCAGGCCCGTATAAAAGATGCGAGTCAGGATCGGCTTATCGAACTTCAGATGCATGAAGATGTAGAGGATCGTGAAGAACTTCACGGCCATCAGGATCATGAGCACCGGGATAAGAAGCTCATCGGCCCAGATCGGAAAATCTGGTGCGGCATAGGTGAAGACTTCGATGATGGTGAGAACCGCAAGGAAGATCGCGGTCAGGACATAGACCTTGTCGCGCGAATAGTCCTTTACTGCACCGTCGAGGACGGTTGTGGGGACGTCGTCATGTGAGGTAATGGTCATGTGATGCTCCTCGATCAGGTTGGGATGAGGTACACGACGGCGAAGATGACGACCCAAACGACATCAACGAAGTGCCAGTACAGACCCACGATTTCGACGGTCTCAGCCTTATGTTCCGGGACTTTGCCTCGCAGCGACAGAAGCACAACCGAAACAAGCATGATGATGCCGACGGTGACGTGGATGCCGTGGAAGCCAGTGAGTGTGTAGAACGCTGAACTGAATCGGCTGGTGGTGAACCCGAGACCTTCGCGAACAAACACGGTGAATTCGTAGATCTGACCAGCCATGAACGTTGCGCCAAGAACGGCGGTTGCACCGAGCCAGACGCGCATGCGCTGATGCTCTCCACGCTCGATGGCCGAAACTGCCAACACCATGGTGAGTGACGACATGAGAAGAACGAACGACGAGGTCGACGTAAACGGAATGTCGAAAATCTCGTGCGGGGTCGGACCTTCAAGCGGACGCCTGTAGAGCAGATAGGTGGTGATCAGGCCGCCGAACAGCAAGCACTCTGATGCCAGGAACAACCACATGCCCAACTTTGTGTTGGAAATGCCGGTGTTGGTGTCGGCATCGATATGCGCGTGCGCCTGATGCGCATCGGCGTCAGCCAATGTCGGACGGGAGGTGAGAGTTTCAGCCAACGGTCTCGATCTCCTTCACTGCGTCTGCAGAGTCGGGAACCGCGGTGTCTCCACCATCGGAGGCATGCGCCTCGGGCCCATGATCATCGTGAGCGACATCGGGATCGTCCGGTGGTTCCATGATCCAGCCGTAGATAGCTGCGAGAACGATGATGCCGCCAATCAGCGCGAGCCAAAGGCTGAAGATAAGGCCGTACGCAACGATCGGAAGGCCGAAGGCCAGAACGATCGGCCAGTAGGATGGCGACGGAAGGTGAATGCCCTTGCCGTCGGTGCGTTGCTGTGCAACCTCTGCGGTAGAGGCGATGCGTACGAGCTTGCCGTCCTTGGTTTCGCCATACTTGCGATACCAGAAGTCGTCGACGCGGGTAACTGTCGGGATTGGATCGAAGTTGTAGACCGGCGTCGGAGACGGGGTCATCCATTCGATCGTGCGGCTATCCCAAGGGTCGGGGCCAACCGGCGGAAGATTCTTCGCCTTCGACTTGCTGTAGAAGATGTTGAAGATGAACAGGGCGATACTGCCGGCAAGAGTAAACGCACCAATAGTGGCGACCTTGTTCCAGAATTCGAACCCGTAGCCCGCGTCGTAGGTGTAGATACGACGGCTCATGCCCTGAAGTCCGAGCACGTGCATCGGGGCAAAGGTGAGGTTGAAGCCAAGAAGCATCAGCCAGAAGTTGGCTTTACCGATGCTCTCATTGAGCATGTAGCCAAACGCTTTCGGCCAGTAGAAGTAGAACCCGGCCATGAATCCGAAGAACGCCCCACCGAAGAGTACGTAGTGGAAGTGAGCAACGATGAAGTAGGTGTCGGTCTGCTGGGTGTCCATCGGGGCAACTGAGTGCATTACGCCGGAGAGGCCACCGATGGTGAACATCGTGACAAGACCGATCGAGAACAGCATCGGCGCAGAGAAGTTCAACTTGCCGCCCCACATCGTGGCGGTCCAGTTCAGAATCTTCACGCCCGTGGGCACCGCGATGAACATCGTGGTGAGCGAGAACGCTGTCACCGAGATCGGTCCGATACCGGAGACGAACATGTGGTGGGCCCAAACGCCCCAGCCCATGAAGCCGATGGCGATACCGGAGAACACGATGAACGGGTATCCGAAGATCGGCTTACGAGCGAAGGTCGGAAGAATTTCCGAGACCAGACCAAAGGCGGGAAGGATCATGAGGTACACCTCGGGGTGTCCGAAGATCCAGAACAAGTGCTCCCACAACAGTGGGTTGGCACCCTTCGCAACGTTGAAGAAGTTTGCGTCAAACAGTCGGTCAAGCATGAGCAGGACCTGGGCGGACGTAAGTACGGGGATCGCGAAGAGCAGCAAGAACTGCGACACGAGTGCCATCCAAGTGAAGATCGGCATTCGCATGAGTGTCATGCCCGGAGCTCGCATATTGAGCACCGTGACAATGAGGTTCACTGCACCCGTTAGCGAAGCGATACCGGTGATGATCAAACCAAGGTTCCAGAAATCAACACCATGGGTTGGCGAGAAGATGACGCCGCTGTTTGGTGCGTACATGAACCAACCGCCGTCGGCGCCACCACCCAGCAACCAACTTGAGTTAAGGAAAACGCCGCCGGCCAAGAACGCCCAGAAACTGAACGCGTTGATTCGGGGGAACGCAACGTCGCGCGCGCCGATCTGCAGTGGAATCAGGTAGTTCGCAAACGCAGCACCAATCGGCATAACGACGAGGAAAACCATCGTCGTTCCATGCATTGTGTAGACCTGGTTATAGAGGTTGGCACTGAGCAGTGAGCCTCGAGGAGCCCACAACTGCATACGAATGAGCAGCGCTTCGACGCCACCGATAATGAAGAAGAAAATTGCCGCGGCGCCGTACATGATGCCGATCTTTTTGTGATCGACGGTGGTGAACCATGAGCGCGGGCCGGTCTCGGCCGTCGGACGCGTGAACACACCCGTGGGCGTGTACCCGTCGTCGGAATCACCCGAGGGAAGGGCGAGGGGGCGGTCTTCAGTTAGTGCCATGACCAACTCCAAAGAATGCGGTGCGGACGTTCATCACAAAGCTCAGTTCAGCGTCTCGAGGAATGCGACCAGCTGGTCGATCTGCTCTTCAGTGAGATTCAGGTTTGGCATGCCGCGTCCGCCCTGCGGATACATCGGCTTCAGTGCCGGCGCGTTACGCAGCCATGCTTCAAGCGTGACTCGGTTGACGGTTGCCGTGTTGACCGGACCGCCTGTGAGTACCGCACCGGGATCGCCAGCAGCGGCAACATCACTCATTGGAAGCGGTTGACCATCGCTCGAGACTGGTTCGTACAGATTGAAGATTGATCCGGCGAAAGTTCCACGCGTCATGAAATGCGTGAGATCCGGAGCAACACCTGCAACGAGCGGCGGAGGCGTTTCTTTCATCTTGGCGTCGTTGATGCCCTTGATGACATGGCACTGTGCGCAGAGTGCTTGCCAGACTTTCTTGCCTTCGGCGGCGACGGGATTGGTCGGGTCAGCTGCGTGATCCTTGAGCTGATTCCTCACCCAAGCGTCGTAGTCACTGGACGACACGGCACGAACGAGCATGCGCATGTTGGCGTGGGAAAGTCCGCAGAACTCGGTGCACTGACCACGGAAGACGCCGGGTTCATCGGCCTGCAATTTGAGCGGGTTGTACAAACCAGGAACAGCGTCCTTCTTGCCGTTCAAACCAGGAATCCAGAACGAGTGAATGACATCGTTCGAGGTAGTCGTGACCTGCACGGGCTTGCCGGCGGGGATGACCAATTCCGTCGCGGTCGTGATGTCTTCCGGACCATCGAAATTGCCATCGCTATTGAGGTCGTACTTGTACTCCCACCACCACTGCTGACCAGCGACCTGAACCTGAATTGCGTTGGGTTCTTCGCGATTGAGATTGATGATTGTCATCACCGTGCCGACAGCGATGCCAGCGAGAATGAGTGCGGGAAGAATCGTCCAACCAATTTCGAGGGTGGTCTTGCCGTGAATCTGTGATGGGAACTCGTCGGGATCGGAATCCTTGCGCTCACGGAATTTCCACGTGATGAAGACAATGGCTCCGATGACGAGAACAAAAACGATTCCAGCAATTGCTGTCACGGGGATGACGAGCTTCTGAATGCTTTCCGCCGAAGGGCCTTCGGGGGCAAGCGAAGTAAGCGGCTTGCCGCTGTTTTGGAACGAGTTCACGATGAGTGCGGCGAAAAGCACCACCACGGCCGTAAACGAGATCACCGCAAGGATGCGGACAATTTTTGGAAGGCGCTGCATTTACTCTCCTCGAGAGGCGGGGATGAACCCGCTCCGGGGCGAACGAACCGACGACGCAAGGCCGCGGCCACTAGGACTGCTGCAGTACTGAACGGTGTGAACGAAGTGTTCACCAGTCTGAGCCACACGCGCCAACCGGGCGGAAGATTCCGCACCGATCAGCATCGAACAAGAAGAGGGCATGCTCATGCCGGAGTCCCGCCCTGGATGACAACAGGCGCCCCGGGGGCCACACCAATGGCGCCTTCGGTCGAATGGGCCTCGGATCCGTGGTGTTCGATGTCACGCTCACCAACAACCGCGCCGGCAATACCGGCAGCGATGATGGCAATCGCGCCGACTACCACGACCGCAGTGGTGACCCACCGAGCCGACGAAGGCTTCAGTGCAAGCAGCACTGCGACAAGGAAGAAGAGCAGCGACGCCAGGCCAAAGACCCAGACCGCACCGATCTTCGAAACGGCGAGAAGGACTCGGGAAATGCCGATGGCAACCACGGCAATGATCACAATCGAGAGGACCGGGACTCGGAATGGATCGATGAAGCGGTGGTAGAGCTCGGCGTTGGTGTGATCGTCGCCCGTGGCCCGTTCGGCCCAAGTGCGCACGGTCCAGGTGAAGGCAACAACCACCATCACCGCAACTGCAGCGTAGGTAAGTCCGGTGCTTTCAGTGGCCAAGCCAATGAGCATGAGAACGAACGAAAGTGCGCCCAAAGAAGGGAGGTAGTTGACGCCAACGGGAGCACGGGTGAGCGGCACCGACTCCATATGGACAATCTGAGCTTCTGCATCGGGATCGGCGTCGCGGAAGGCGATTAAGAGACCCGCGAGCGAGGCCGCAGCCACGAACAAACCTACGAAGAACGTGTAGGCGAAATGATTCCCGACGCCACCCTTCCAGCCAAGGCTGAGCGGGCCGAGAACACGGTCCATCAGGGACTGGCTCTCGCTGGTGAACCCGATCGCGAACGCGGCGATCAGCGAGAAAATCGCCAGACCGGCGAAGAACCGAAACGCTGTTGTGAACATCCGCGAGGAAAGCATGACGGCCTACTTGGTGACGTAGATGGAGATCCAGATCAGGGCAAAGACGGCAACCATTGCGTACCAATAAACGGCAGCGGCGGTAATGCCATCGTGTTGGCGGGCAGTGAACTGCCCACCCAAGGCCCGAAGGCCCATGAGGGCGACAAACAACATCGCCAGTATCAGCATCACCGTGTGTGCGCCGGTGATTGTGTAGATGAGGACACCCTGAAGCCCTGAAGCGACATCGAGCTCCATGAGGGTCCAGAGGTAGGTGGCCATGACGACCGTTGCGATACCAAGCATGAGCGTGAGGCCTAGGGCGAGGTAAGCGTTGACCCGATCATTTTTCGAAATGGCCGAAACAGCCCATTGCATGGTGATGACCGTCATGATCAGTGTCATGAACATCGTGTTCGGCTGCTGCAGCGGAATCGTGGAGCCCTCGGGCAGCCAGGTTGCTCCACCGCCAATGACGTCGGAACGAGCCGTGAAATAGATGCCGAACAGGCCGATGAAGACCATGAACGATGCCGCAGCGGCAAAGGCAGCGCCAACGACCAGCACGCGGGGACGCTGGACGGGAGGGGCCGGGGGAAGGACGTGGGCGGTCATGCTCAGGCCTCCTCGTCGAGCAACGGCTCGGGAGAACGAACAACGGCGAGGTCACCGAAGTTTCCGGTTGGGGGTGGGGATGGGCAGGCCCATTCGAGGGTCTGACCGGTGCCCCACGCGTCATCGCCAGCCTCAGGGGCACCCTTTCGGGCGCCGCTCGCAAGACCAAGGATCACGAGAAGGCAACCGATGGCGAAGAGGGCAGAACCAATCACAGAGATGACGACAAGCGTGTCCTGAGCGCCCGAGAGTCCGCTGAATCGTGTGGAGAAACCAACCACAGACAGCGAGACGCCACCGAGAATTCCGCCGCCGAGCAAGACGAGAACGTTGAGCTTGCCAATGCCATCGGCCAGTTGGCCGCCGGTCATCTTCGGGCCCCAGTAGCCGATACCTGCAGCACCGGCGGCGAGCGCAGCGCCGAGCACAAGGATCGCTTGACCGTTGGCAAAGAAGTTCGTAGCGCGCAGTTCAAGAGGCGTGATGGCAAGCAGTGCGCCGGCGAACACGCCAAGGAGCGTGAGCACGATCGACACCACGGCGAGTCCAAGGGGGCTTTTCAGCGACGGCTTGCCGTCCTTGAAGGCAGCGGCGATGCCGCCGAGGAGGAGCAAAAGCGGAAGCAGAGCAAGGACGCCCATGGCCTGCCAGACAAGATCCTCGGAGA
>CAEZTR010000062.1_pt1 | contig 10621 bp, 8 predicted proteins | sample 7264261 | NCBI WGS metagenome assembly CAEZTR01 (sample SAMEA6813809, study PRJEB35770) | freshwater metagenome | biome: Freshwater; feature: Freshwater reservoir; material: water | place: Czech Republic | collected 2017-08-18 | depth 0.5m m
CAACGAGCTGAACGAGCACGACCCAGTGCAAGCGCAGTCGGTCGAGGCCAGGCAGGTTGGGTGACCAATCTCCGCTGGGCGAAGGGGTGAAGGTGGGCAAAGGCATGGCGGGGACGGTAGTGACGCGCGTGTTGGCGTGACGGGTCGGGGAGGGAGTCGGGTGGAGTTGCGCCGGATGCGCTGTGGGATGCAGCGGAGTGCGGCGGGACTTCGCTGGTTGATGTGTGATGCGGTTGTTCTGGCATGGCATTGGTGCCGGATGTGAGCGGTTGTGTTTGTGGCCGGGAATGATCCGAATGACCTATTCACGTTGACACTCCGCGTCCGTAGTATCGAACACATGTTCGAGACTTCTGATGAGACCACAAGTGAGTGCGGCGGTGTCGCTGTTGTGTGCGGATCAACTACGCCTGCGCTCGCTGGGTCGAAGTTGGCTGGGTCGAAGTTGGCTGGGTCCGGGTTGGCTGGTCTGGGGTTGGCCGGATCGGGACCCGTGGCGTCGGGGTTCGTCTCGTTCGACGTTGCGTTCGCCCAATTGTCGAGTGCCATCGTTTCGATGGGTGCGTCGGGGGTTCCCGCCGATGCCCAAGTGTTGAAGAGCCTGCGGATGCAGATCGATCAACTCTCTGCGCTCACGGCCGAAGCCGAAATTCGGTTCGATCAACACCAGCTGTGGCGCGACGAAGGCGCTGGTTCGTTGCGCGCGTGGCTCGTCGATACGTGCGGCATGTCTCGGCGCGACGCAACACGCGTCGCTCGCCGAGCCGATCGGCTCGAGATTTGGCCCGAAGTTCTCGAGGGATGGAAGTCTGGCGAACTGAGTGGGGCGCAGGTCGACGTTGTCGTTGCGTCGGTGCCAGCTCGATTTGTAAATGAATTTGCAGTGCAAGCTCCCGAGGTCGTGCGTGTGCTGGCGCCTCTCGATGTCGCCCAAACCGAAGTGGCTATGCGTCAATGGGTGAGGTGTGCCGAAGCGGCAGATAGTCCCGAAGACTTTTCCGAGCGGCCATCGGGCGTCTACCTCGATTCACTGCTCGATGGTCGCGTGGTGGTGCAGGGTCAGCTCAATCGGACCGAGGCGGCAATTGTTGAAGCTGCGTTGCGAGTGTTCGATGTTCCCGACCAGGTCGACGAGAACGGCGAGTTCATCGGCGAGCCGCGCTCACTGGGCAAGCGCAACGCCGACGCATTGGTCGAAGTGTGCAAGTTCGCAATGTCTCATCGTGACGGTGCAGGCGAGTCTGGTCGATTCGTTCCGCACGTTTCGCTTGTGGTCGACGTTGCGGAGTTGCGTGCATCAGCCTTGCGCGGCGCAGGCGTGCGCTCAAAGGCCGGTCTTGAACGTGCGGCCGAGGCGCGTGGCTGGTCAGCTGCTGAACAAGCCTGGTTCACCGACGCGTTGCACCGTCATGGCGATGCAGTGACTTCTGATGGTTCCGAACTCGACGCAACTGCGGTGGCAACACTCACCTGTGATTCCGTGGTGCAGCGGGTTCTCATGGCGGGTTCGAAGGTATTGAATCTGGGCCGAGAAGTCCGAACGGCGACTGCGGCGCAACGAAGAGCAATTGTCGCTCGCGACCGACATTGTCGAGCGCCAGGTTGTCGGACGAAACCCAAACATTGCGATGTCCATCACCTCGATCATTGGATCAACGGTGGCCGAACCGATGTTGATCGAATGGTGTTGCTCTGTGGCACGCATCACCGGGAGTTCCATAAACCGGGCTATCGCATGGAGCTTTCCGATCAGGCGGAATTCACCGTGCACTCGCCCAAGGGGTGGAGCCGGTCAAGCGTGCCGGAGCGAATCGAGACTCAGATCTTTCCGAGTGCGTCCGGGTCTGGGTCCAGATGGGAGAGAGGGCATACGTTGTGAGGCATCGCCGGAACACAGATCACCGAAACCTCGACTGGACCTTGGGGCGAAGCCTCAGCGACGTTCAGTGCCGATCGCGTCCACAGGTACCTGCTGACGCGCACGTGGGATGCATCGCTGCCGAGCGTGAACTTCCTCATGCTCAACCCTTCGACGGCCGATGCATTCCAGCTTGATCCAACGAATCGTCGCTGTGTTGGCTTTGCGCAAGCCTGGGGTTACGGATCAATGGTGACGACAAACATCTTTGCGTTTCGTTCCACTGATCCCGCCGGGCTTCGAACTGCGGCAGACGCCATCGGCCCAGAGAACGACGACGCGATCCTCAGCGCAGCAACGAGGGCCGATCTCGTCATTGCTGCATGGGGAACCCACGGCGAATTGCAGGGAAGGGGCACTGCAGTGCGCGAGATGCTCGTTGGGGCGGGCATTGCGCTGCACTCACTGCGGCTCACGAAAGCCGGTCATCCTGGACATCCCCTTTATGTGGCGGGCGATACGTTGCCAACGACTTGGACCTGATCGGTGCCACACTCTTGCGAAGCCCCTGGAGGAATCGCCGTGAAAAAGTCCCCACTCAAACGAGCAGGAATCGCACTTGCCGCAGTTGCGCTGGCGGTTTCGATTGTCGCCGGCTGTTCCTCCTCGAGTTCAAAATCCTCCGAGGCCAAGTACTGCGATTCATGGCAAAAGGTCGTCGATTCGTTTTCTGCGCTCGATGACATCGCGATTACCACGAGCGGGCTGAGCGGTCTCGACGCGGCTGTCGAAGACATCACGACTGCGTCGAAGGACCTTGCATCGTCTGCCGATTCACTACTCAAGCCCAAAGTGCAGGCGTTACAAGATGCGCTGACTTCGTTTGGCAACACGCTCAGTTCGCCCCAGCTTTCGACCGACTACCTCGACAAGCTGAAGTCAGAAAGTCAGAAGGTCGACGACGCATGGAACGATCTCGTGAACACCGCGAAGACAAGTTGTCCAGACGTGCAGGCCTCGTCCGTCTGATGCAGTCCAACTGCGATTCGCAAGCTGATTAACGAATCGTCAACTGTCCGCCGTCGACATTGATGGCTTGGCCGGTAATCCACGAACCTTGATCGCTGCACAAAAACACGCACATGTTGGCGATGTCCTCGCCGGTGCCGTGGCGACGCATCGGGATGATGTGGCGAAGCCGTTCCCAGTTCTCGCCCCGATCGATGTCATCGAGTCGACTGGTGTCGACAATGCCCGGACAAATGGCATTCACTCGAATGCCGTTGGGTCCGAGTTCGGCAGCCATTGCTGCGCCGAGTGCATGGATGGCGGCTTTGCTTGCGGAGTAGGCGGCTGTTCCTGGGCCGGCAATCTTTCCGCCCACACTTGAAATGTTGACGATGCAGCCGGGTTGATCAACCTCGAGCCAATGGCGGGCAGCGGCACGGCTCAATAAGAACGTGCCGTTCAAGTTCACATCGATGACTTTGCGCCATTCGACGGGATCAAGGTCGACGACATTGAATCGATCGGGGCCACGGGCTGCACCAGCGTTGTTGACGATGATGTCAACGCGGCCAAACTCTTCGAGCGTTCGCGCAACCAGTGCATCAACTGCAGACTCATTCGCAATGTCGCTCACAACAGGAACACAACGCCGGCCCAGTGCACGGATCTCGTCTGCGACTGATTCGATATCGCGCCAGCCGGCGGTTTGTTCATCGGCGGGGTAGTTGGCCGGAGCTCGGCCCGTGCCGGTGATGACAACGTCACAACCCGCACGCGCCAACTCCACCGCAATTGGTCGGCCGATCGATCGCATGCGTCCGGCGCCCGTCACGATTGCGACTTTGCTGGCGAGTCCGGTGAGTTCAGATGTCATGGCCTGAAGGTAGTGGGAGCCGACCGCGCATGCCTTGATCTGCTACGCCGGTAAGGTCACACCATGTCTCCCCGAATCCGGAACTTTCTCATCATCGCCCTGTGCGGTGTCATCCCAATCTTCGTTGCGATGCAGTTGCCGAGCGACCTCTGGGCGGAAATCGGTGATTTACCTGCTCACCCATTGATTGTGCACTTTGCTGTCGTCATGCTTCCGGTGGTCGCGCTGTGGACGTTGTTCGCCATAGCCAAACCCACCGTGCTTGAAAAGACATTTCCGTATTTGTTCGCTCTGAGTGTGGTCTCGACGTTGTCGGTGATCGCGGCGAAGTCATCGGGCATTTCGTTATCAGCGGCCGTTGGTTTGCCTGATGAGCATGCTGAAGCGGGTGATCGCCTCGTTGTTGTAGCAGTTGCTCTGAGCGCAGTCATCCTGTTACTCGCTGGCGTTTCGAAGTTCTGGCCCAAGCGCATTGCAATGAGAGGTATCAGCGTTGTGGCGGTGTTGGTAGCGGTTGTTGTTCTCCCGATGACGTACATCACCGGCCACAGTGGTGCCGAGGCCACGTGGAAAGATGCCTATGCCCAAGCAAAAGAGCCCATCAGCGATGGTGTCTCCAGGGTGACGATGGCTGAGGTTCAGCAACGCTCGAGTCGCGAAGATTGTTGGAGCGTGGTCGATGGCAATGTCTACGACCTCACGTCATTCATTCAGCGTCATCCGGCTGGTGCAAACGACATTGTCGAAATGTGCGGCAAGGATGCCTCCGAGAATTTCCTTGGGCAGCATGAAGGTCAAGGAGAGCCCGAGATGTGGCTGGGCACACTGAAAGTCGGAGTTCTCAGTAACTAGCGAACAACTGGCGTCACACGAACGCCGCTCTTGAAGAACGCCTGACCTTCGGCAATGGCCTCGGGGCGATTGCCGATCTCAACGAGATGATTCGCGGTGGCGATGGCTTGTGTGCGCGGCATATTGCGTCGGGCCCACAGCGCGCGCATCGTTCCTTGCACCGCGATCTGCGGAAGTGAAGCGAGCTTCGACGCAATTTCCATCGTGTGATCGAGTAGTTGATCGCCAGGAACAACTTCGCTCACCATTCCCCAGCCGTGCGCGGTCTGAGCGGAGATGCGCTCGTAGTTGCCCATGAGCGACATGCGCACGAGTTCGCCCCACGGCATTTGGTCGAACATGAACATGGGCTCGAAACACGCGGCCATGCCATAGGTGGTGTGCGGATCGAAGAAGGTTGCGTGTTCGGCGGCGATGATGAATTCGCTTTCGCCGAGTGCGTAGAACGCGCCACCGCCGCACATTCCGTTCACTGCAGTGATGACGGGCTTCCACAGATCGGCCTGCTTGGGGCCGAGCTTCAACATTGGATCGTCCATCATGAACGGTGAATCGGGCTGACGGTTATCCATCGCGAAGTCACGGTCGATGCCCGTGCAGAACGCTTTGTCGCCGGCGCCGGTGAGAACAACAACCTTCACGGTGTCGTCGTAACGAATTTCCTTGTAGAGGTGCTCGAGTTCAGTGACGAGTGCAAGGTCACAGGAGTTGTACTTATCGGGCCGGTTCAGCGTGATGACGCCAACGCCGTCGGTGACGTCGAACAGCACTGCGGTGAGACCTTCTGAAAGCGGGTGGGAAGCCATGGGGGCAACCTACCAATGCTTAGGGCGTGGCTTGAGATCTCAGCCCGTGAACTTGGGGAGCAGTGCCGCCTCCTGCACCTCGTAGGCGCCGATGTCGATGATGTCGACGACTCGGGGCAGGCCACGCTGGTCGGTGGCGGGCGGCGGAGTGAACGAAGGATCGCCAGTATTCCAAGCAGCTGATCCAAAGAGAATCGGCACAACGCCAACAAACGGCGAGATCCACTCCAGCGGTTGCAATCCTGGGTCGACGCCAAGGAGGTTGCCACCGCCGGCGCCGTCAACCGGCGGCGCGGATGCAGCGCCGATCAGGGAGAACCGTGCGGTCGAAGGCACATTGAGGTCGCCATTGGCGCCGGCGCCGTTGCCGTGAATGAGGGCGTGGTCGAGAACAATGTTTTCTGGGGTCAGCTGGTAGCTCTGAGTGGTGATCGCATTGATTCCTATTCCGCTGTTTCCCGAGATTGTCGAGTTCGAGATGCGAAGTATGGAATCGAACGTGGTCGCGTCTGATCGCGGGACGAACTGTTGATTTGTGAGAGTTGACAGAGTTGACAACGTGCTTGCACTGGTTGACCCAATGTTTGGCCCTTTAAGCAGGATCGCATCGCCGGTGTTGTTGGCAATCGTCGAGGAATTGATCGTGATGTCACCACGAAGCGTCAGCGTCGAGTAGAGCTCCGAACTCGTAGCTTGCGGGCTTCCCGAAAGGGGTTGCAAACCGGAAGGCGCACTCGTGTTCCCAACAACCGTGACGCGATTGAGCTCGATTGGCGAGCTCGCATACAGCCGTGACCCGGAACTAAGGGTTGAAGTGTTGTACGAGACAGACGTATCGCTGATCGTGCAAGGACGGTCGGCGCCGTAGCCATAATTCTCCCAGCCCTGCCAACCAGCGATCACGAAGAGACCTGCGTACTTTGAGGCGCTGTTGTGGTCAATCCGGGAGCCGCTGATTGAGCAATTGCCCGAAATCACCATGAGGCCCGACCACAGTTCTTGCGAGGTGTTGTTGGTAATGGTGGTTCCGGAAACGTTGACGTTCGCGCCCCAAAGAAATGGCGCGGAAACTGACGATGCGGAGTTTCCTGTCACCGTGGAATCGATGAGATCAATGTCTTTCGCAATCGCAATAATCGACGCTGAGTTGCCGAGTTCGCTATCTGACTGGTCGGCGGCAGAGTTGTTTGTGACAGTGACTCTTTCGAACGTGGCGGAATTGACGAGACCGTTACCGTTGGCAATGCCGATGAGATATCCGGCGCTTATGGGTCCGCCAACGAGGTAACTGCCGCCGCCGGGCACTTGCGACGCCGAGTCAGTCACCGTGACGTCACGAACAATGAGGTCTCCGGAGAACACAGAGATGGCGCCAAAGTGGATGGGTACGTTGGAGTAGGGAGCGTTGAGTCCGTTGAGGTGCAATCCGCTCACCTCCAAGCGAAAGTCCTCGGCGTAGGGGGTACCAATGAAGTCCGGGTTCTGCAGAAACCCGAATGCTGAGCGGTTGCCTTCGATGGTGAGGGTGTCGGCGCCCGGCCCCCTCACGGTGAGGCTTCCATTGAGTGGGTCGAGTGAACCGCCGAGCACGATCGTTCCCGAAAGTGACGGATCAAACGTGATGGTGTCGGCGTCGAGGTCGATGTTCGCGGCCTGAATCGCTTCGCGCAGGGAGCATTCTCCAGGCCCAGGAGTGGTGCAGTTATCGGGATCGGGAGTAGCCGGGTCGGCCAACGTGTTGACGACAAATGTGGCACCGGCAGCGCCTGCCGATTGGGCAAAGAGCGCCGCGCCGAGCGTTCCGACGCCGGCACCTGCGGCCAGCAACGACCCGCCTGCTGCCAATCGGGTGAGGGGGTGGGTGTTGAACGTATGTCTCGCCATCGTTTGACTTTAGGCGTTACTGGCTCAGCATCCCGGAGTTATCCCGTGAACTTTGGAAGCAGCACTGCTTCCTGTACCTCGTAGGCGCCGATGTCGACGATGTCGACAACTCGAGGTAGGCCGCGCTGGTCAGTGGCGGGCGGGGGCGTGAAGCCAGGCCAGCCTGCGTTCCACGCCGCGCTACCGACAGAGATCGGCACGACCGAAACGGTGTCGCTCACGTACTGAAGCGGAAGCAGTCCAGGGTCAACGCCGAGCTGGGTGCCATAACCAGCGAAGACTGCAGCGTTTGGCCTCTCGATGAGCGAGAACAACGAGAACGCGGGGGTGGCGATATCTTCACCGCCGTTGTCGGCAGCCAAAACGTGTGTGAGCACAAGTTCAACCAGATTCGCTTCGGGGGTTTGCGGTGAGATCGAACTCGCGCAGACGGAAACTGACGAAGCAGTCGATACTGTGCCGCATCCGTCGGTGTAGGTAAGTGCAACGATCCCCTCCGCAGAATTGCCACTGATTGTGGTGTTCGAAATGTCGACTTTCGAATCGTTCGGCACATTGATCATTGGATCAATCCCGGCTGTGGACACGGGTGTCATTCGAGATCCGGAACTGAGGGTCATGCCTGTGCCGGTGTTGTTGGAAACGGTCGAGTTAGAAATTTCCGCCGACCCGAATAGCAAGAGGCCTCCAACTGAGGAGTAGAGACTCGATGAGTCGGGCGGGTCGGTGGCGACGTTGCCTGTGACGGTGACTCGATCAAGCGATGTGTTGAAATCCTTCATAAATCCAGCGATGAATGCGCCGCCGACAAGGGCTGACGTGTTGTCGGAAATTCGAGTGTTGGTGACACTGACCGCGCCGGCGTTTTGCCCGCCGATCGAAGCGACGTATGCGCCTCCAACGATTCCTTCCGGTGCCTGGTTTCCTGAGACGACCGAGTCGGAGATCGCAACGTATGACCCTCCTGCAATAAGGCCGCCACCTATTTCGGTGGCGTTGTTGTTTGAAACGGTGAGCGAGGTGAGGGTGAGCGACTCTCTTGCGAGCGCAAAGATCCCCGCCCCTACATCGGCCTGATTTTCGCTAAACGTTGAATTGGTGACGGTGATGTTGTCGGCGGTAATCCATGCGCCTCCGCCTCCAATTGGTTCACCGTCTGGCCCACCGCCGGGCGTGCTCACTGCGACGTTGTTTGTCATCACCGAGTTTGTAATGACGACATCGCCGGTTCCTGGCTCATTGTTAACTCCGAGACCGCCGCCGAACGCTTGAGCCGAAGTCGGCCTCGCCTGATTGTTCGTGAGCGTGACGTCGTCAAGAGTTAAAGCAGTATCGGTAACTGCGATTGCGCCGCCGCTTGCTTCGCCCGTATTTCTCGTATCGCTGCTGTCAACTGTGAGGCCACTAATGGTGACGCCGCCGCTTCCAGCTGTTGCGATCGTGAACGCGTGATACAGCTCGTTGCCAGCAATCGTGAGTGCTGCTGAACCTGGCCCACGAATGGTGAGGCTGTCGGTGATGTCGGGAAGATCAGTGATGAGATTGATCATTCCGGTAACGCCGGGAGCGAACTCGATGGTGTCGGCGCCGGCTGCAGCGTTGGCATCGATGATCGCTTGGGAAAGCGAGCCGATTCCGTTGTTGTCGGTGTTGGCAACCGTGAAGGTTGCTGCTCCGGCGGGGGAGGCGAGGAGTACGGCGCCGAGCACTCCGGCACCGCCGCCAAGAGCCAGCATTGAGCCACTTGTGAGGAGCGCAGTTGCAGATCGTGGAGTGAGTCGGGGCCTAAGAACGTTCTGAGTCATACGAAAAGGTACCCGACCTGCGGTTCTGACGTTCCGTCAGATAGTCGGGAGCGGGAATCGCTAGTGTCATGCCCCATGCGAGCAGATGAGAACTGGGGAACCATTGGCCGGCTGATACTGGCGTCGGGGGATCGATTCCCGAATGTCGAGGCACTGGTCGATGGCGAGCTCCGGCTGACCTTCCCGGCACTGCGGGATCGAATCATCGATTCGGCTCGGGCCCATATTGCCGCTGGGGTCGAGAAGGGCGACAAGGTCGCTATCTGGGCGCCGAATATTGCCGAGTGGATCATCTCGGGCCTTGGTGCCGTGATGGCCGGTGCGGTGTTGGTGCCGTTGAACACCCGATACAAGGGAATGGAAGCCGCCGACATCATCCGACGTTCGGGCGCCAAGGTGCTGTTGTGTGTCAACGGTTTCCTCGGTAACGACTACGTCGGCATGCTGGCGGGCACTGGTGTCGAAGATAACTGCCGCATCGTGGTCATTAAGGGCGACGCTCCCGAAGGCACGACCTCTTGGCAGGACTACCTCAATGCTGGTGCTGGCGTTCCGGTTGAGTCTGTTGATGCTCGCGTGAACGAAACCAGCCCCGATGATCTGTGCGACCTCGTGTTCACGTCAGGAACGACGGGTAAGCCCAAGGGAGTGATGGTCACCCATGCGCAAACGCTGCGTGTGTTCGAAGTGTGGGCTGACGTCGTTGGTCTTGCTGAAGGCGATCGCTATCTGATCGTCAATCCGTTCTTCCACACCTTTGGTTATAAGTCCGGCATCATCGCCAGTTTCCTCAAGGGCGCAACGATGATTCCTGAGCCCGTATTCGATGTGCAGAAAGTGCTGACCCGCATTGCCGCCGAAAAGGTGTCGATGCTCCCTGGCCCGCCCACGTTGTTCCTTTCGATCCTCAACGACCCGAATCGCGACTCGTTTGACCTTTCATCGCTACGTGTTGCTGTGACCGGAGCTGCGGCAATTCCGGTCTCGATGATCGAGCGCATGCGTGACGAGCTCACATTTAAAAACATCATCACTGCCTACGGTCTGACCGAAGCAACCGGCACCGTCACGATGTGTCGTCCTGAAGACGATCCCGAAACCATTGCGCTTACGTCGGGGCGTGCAATTCCCGATACTGAAGTTCGCATCGTCGACGAGAACAACAACGAACTTCCGCGTGGCGAAGCCGGTGAAATCGTCTGCCGTGGCTACAACGTCATGCTCGGCTATCTCGATAATCCGGAAGCCACCGCTGAAACGATTGACGCTGACGGTTGGTTGCATACCGGCGACGTCGGAATTATGGATGAGCGTGGTTATGTGCGCATTACCGATCGCACCAAGGACATGTTCATTGTCGGCGGCTTCAACGCCTATCCGGCCGAGATCGAAAACCTGCTGATGGCGTACGAAGGCATCGCGCAGGTCGCGGTTGTTGGTGTGCCGGATGAACGAATGGGTGAAGTTGGTATGGCCTTTGTGGTCCCGCGTGATGGCGTCACTGTCGACGTTGCAGCGTTGAGCACTTGGGCCC
>CAEZTR010000067.1_pt1 | contig 10018 bp, 9 predicted proteins | sample 7264261 | NCBI WGS metagenome assembly CAEZTR01 (sample SAMEA6813809, study PRJEB35770) | freshwater metagenome | biome: Freshwater; feature: Freshwater reservoir; material: water | place: Czech Republic | collected 2017-08-18 | depth 0.5m m
ATCGCTGGGGTCAGTTGGCTTCTGCGTGCACGGCTGACAACCAATCGAAGTGAATCCGTCTAAGAGCAATGGGTTCACGATGATGTCGTTCTGATCGATGTAGTTCGCGACCTGCTCGTCGGACCACATTGCGATTGGATTGATCTTGATGAGGCCACGTAGATCTCGAGCAACGAGGGGAGCAGTGACGCGCGAATCGGCTTCGGCTCGACGCAATCCACTCATCCATGCGGCTCTACCTGAGAGTGCCCGATCGAGTTGCCCGACCTTCACTGCCGAACAGCAACCCTCTGGGTCGGCCTGCCACAGCGGTTCATCCTGGAGCGCAACGGTCATCATGCGGAGATTGAGTCCATAGCGTTGGCGGACTCGTTCAACAGTTTCGAGCGTCTCGGGGAAGTGGTAACCGGTATCGATAAAGACGACTTCGATGGCGGGGAAGACCTTCGTTGCGAGATCAATCAGCACGGCGTCTGTCATCGATGCCGTGATTGAAAGATGGGGGGCAAACGTCTCCACGCCCCATCCAATGATCTCTTCTGGGCTCCACGATTCGAAGTCATTGCTGAGTTCAGCGAGTTCTTCGTTACTGAACTCGGGTGCTGACAAATTGGTGAGGCTCATGTTGCGCACTCCGATTCACCAATTTCAGCGGTGTACGGACCAGTTTCGTCGTAATCGACGAAGAAGTCGGGGTTCTCTTCGGGCTTCGGGAACACGTCGAGTTCTTTGAGTTCTTTACCCAGCGTTGCGACGCCCCCAGAACGATCGATCCACCCACGGAATGATTCGCCAGCGGTGCGCTCATCGTTGAAGCGACGAACAACGCGCACAACGGCTTCGGGTGCCGATTTCGCCGGCAGTCGCGTTGCGCGTTCACCGAACTCAATCTTTTCGTCACCTACATAGCCGCCGAGAAGCATTGTGTAACCAGGGGCGGACTTGCCGTGCGCCCGACGCTCAGCGCCGTGGAATCCGATATCGGCGACGTGGTGCTGACCGCAGGAATTTGTGCATCCTGAAATGTTGATGCGCAAGCCGCCAACTTCGGCCAAACCCTCGGTTTGAAGTGCGGTCTCGATCGCATCGGCCAAACCGCGGCTTTGGGTGACAGCAAGGTTGCAGGTGTCGGCTCCCGGGCAAGCCACAACATCACTGACCAATTCAGCAGAAGGACTTGCCATGTCGATTGCAGTGAGTCGATCGAAGAGGAGCGGAAGCTGGTCTTCGGTGAGATTGCGCAAAGCAAAGTTTTGGCGATTCGTGACACGGACGTCGACTCCGAACTCACGAACAATTGCGGCAAGCCCATGGAACTGTGCGGTTGTGACATCGCCGAGACGGGCGTGGGCGATGGCGGACACTGTGCCCTTTGCAGCGCCGCGAATGACGTTGGAGTCTTCCCAGCGTTCAAATGCACCAGGACGACGAAGAACGACTGGAGTTCCCTGACCCATTGCAGTGTTGCCCGGTGCACCGGCAGTGCCGGCAGGCGCATCACCCATTTCGATGACTTCTGCGGGGATGCCTCCGGGCCAAGTCGATGAGCCAAGAAGAAAATGGCGAACTTTGAGTACTCGGCGCTGGACTTCTTCGAAACCGAGGTTGTCGACGACCCACTTCATACGCGCACGAAGTTTGTTGTCGCGGTTGCCGGTCTGCTCGAAGACTCGAAGTACCGACTCAATTGTCGGAAGAAGGTCTTCTTTCGCCGTGAACGGTTCAAGCGCAAGAGCGGCGTGCGGATTCGCTCCAAGCCCGCCAGCGATGAAGACGCGGAATCCGGCTTCCACGGAACCGTCTTCGTTTGTTCGGGTAGTAGCGATGATGCCGACATCGTTGAACATGGCCTGACCGCAATCGGTTGCGCAGCCCGAGAAATTGATCTTGAACTTCCGGGGCAGGCGCTGGCCGAGTGGATTGCGAAGGAAGTGTTTAAACGTGGCTTCGGCCCACGGAGTGATGTCGAGGACTTCACTTGGGCATGCACCGGCCAAGTGGCAACCCTGAACGTTTCGAACGGTGTCGCCGCACGCTTCGCGACTAGTCATCCCGACAATTGCGATGTCGCGAAGAAGATCGGGTACTCGCTCAAGCTGAACAAAATGGAACTGGATGGCCTGACGCGTTGTGAGGTGACCCCAACCGCGTGAGTACTCGGTGGCCAGATCGCCCATGCGGTCGAGCTGTGCTGCGGTAATGGTGCCGTACGGCGCCTTGATGCGGATCATCTGGTTGTGTCCGCCCTGGCGTTGGCCGTAGATGCCGTTGTTCAGGCGGAAGACACGAAAGACGTCCTCTTCAAGCTCGCCAGCGAGATAGCGGGCGAGCTGAACTTCAAACTTTGCGATATCGGCGGCCGATGCCGCGTCGATCTCGAATTCAGACATGTGGGGGCTCTTCTGCAACGTTGGATCGGAAACCTGACTTTGCTGGTCGGGAATCTATCTCCTCACACGTCAATTGTCGACCCATGGGGTCGGGATTGAGCCTTTCAGCCCAACTGGAGCAGCTCAGCGACTCGGAAGGCCAGATCGAGTGACTGTCGAGCGTTCAATCGTGGGTCGCACATGGTTTCGTAGCGAGTGCCCAGATCGGCATCCAAGATCTCTTCGGCTCCACCGAGGCATTCGGTGACATTGTCGCCGGTGAGTTCGATGTGGACGCCTCCTGGCCAAGTGCCGACAGAGCGATGGGCAGCGAAGAATCCCGCGATTTCCGCGAGGACAGCGTCGAAATGGCGTGTCTTACGTCCGCTCGGAGCGGTGAAGGTGTTGCCATGCATCGGGTCGCACGCCCAGGCCACAGGGTGACCCGAATCTCGAACGGCGGTGAGGAGCGGTGGAAGTGCGGAGCCAATTGTCTCGGCACCCATACGCGTGATGAGAGTGAGGCGACCGGGAATACGGCCGGGGTTTAACGCTTCACATAATGCGATGACCTCATCTGGAGTCACGGTTGGACCGATCTTGCAGCCAATCGGATTGCCAACGCCGGAGAGGAAATGAACATGCGCTCCATCGAGTTGGCGAGTTCGTTCACCGATCCAAAGCATGTGGGCTGAGCAGTCGTACCAATCGCCCGTAAGTGAATCTTGGCGCGTGAGCGCTTCTTCGTAGCCGAGGATGAGCGCTTCGTGGCTCGTGGATACGTCGACCGTGTGCAGTTGAGGCGTTGAAAGAGTGTCGACTCCGCATGCAGACATGAACTGCAGCGCACGTTCGATGCCCGCTGCGACTTCTTCATAACGCTGGCCTTCGGCGCTCGACGCAACGAATTCTTGATTCCAGGCGTGCACGCGTGAGAGATCGCCGAAGCCGCCCTTCGTGAAGGCGCGAACGAGGTTCAGCGTTGAGGCCGATTGTTGGTACGCGGTAATCAGACGTTCGGGGTCAGCCACACGGGCGTTTGGAGTGAAGTCAATGTCATTCACCATGTGCCCGCGGAAGGAAGGCAGTTCGACGCCGTCGATTGTTTCGGTTCCAGACGAGCGTGGCTTCGCGAACTGACCAGCGATGCGCCCGACCTTTACGACCGGAACTCCAGATGAGTACATAAGCACGACGGCCATTTGCAGAATGACTTTGAGCTTGTCGCGAATCGAGTCGGCGCTGAACGCGTCGAAAGATTCCGCACAATCTCCCGCCTGTAGTAGGAAGGCTTCGCCGTTAGCGACCTTGGCAAGGTCGGAGGTGAGGCTGCGTGCCTCGCCAGCGAAGACGAGCGGGGGCATTGACCGAAGTCGCTTGACGACGTCATCGAGAGCGCTGAGGTCGGCCCAGTCAGGTTGCTGAACGACGTCTCGGGAACGCCATGAAGAGGGAGACCATTCGGTTGTCACAGACACAAGGTTGATGGACCCACGCCCTTGAGCGCAAAGCCATTTCCGCGAACGGCGGAATCAGACGGCATCGATGGTGTCTGGGGCACTTTCTCGGACCGATGCCATGGCCCGTTTCACGAGACGACGAGCGGCTTCGGCGGTGACTCCGAGTTCGTCGCCGACCTCTCGGTATGACCGACGGCGCCCATCATGGAGTCCAAACCTCTGCTCAACCGCAAGGCGGGCCCGTGGATCAAGGACTGAGAGCAGCGAAGCGATCATCTCGTGATCGATCTGTTCGAGGACGATTTCCTCGGGGCCAGGAAGTGAATCGGGGAGGATGTCAACGAGTTCGTTGGAATCGTCTTCACCGATGGTCCGATCAAGAGAGGTCGGCGTGGTCAGGCGGTGGAGCCAGGCATTCTCAGAATCGAGCTGGTCGCCGTCGCCTGACACCTGGCGAAGAGCGGCGCGCAGACCGGCTGATCGGTCGCCGGGGAGACGAACGAGGCTGGCCTTTTGGTCGAGTGCTCGACCGATTGCCTGACGGATCCAGAATGTCGCATAGGTCGAGAATTTGAATCCCTTGCGCCAATCAAACTTGTCGACGGCGTGCTCAAGGCCGATATTCCCTTCTTGGATGAGATCGAGGAGCTCCATGCCCGGGGGCAGGGGATAGCGGCGAGCAACGCTCACGACCAATCGAAGGTTGGCGCGAATGAAACGGTCCTTCGCTACCGCAGCAGCACGGACTTCGGACTTCAGGGCGACAGAACGCTCGCCATTCTCGAGACGTGCCGCGGCGGCAACGCCTTTTTCAATGGTCTGTGAAAGCTCGCGCTCTTCGAGCGCGGTGAGGAGGGGGACAAGACCGATTTCGTTGAGGTACTGGCCGACTGAATCGCTCATAGCGGGGACTCCTAAATGGTGCCGATGCTGCCACCGACGGGCTTGTTCCGGATCGAGATCCTGAACACGTCGTTTCGGGGGGAAATGACAATGGTGTAACCGCACGGAGGGGTGGGGGTGTTCCCTCAGAGTTGCGTGACATGTGTCACCGCTCTGCGCCGACCGACGGGAATTTCGTCCTTGCCCGACCGTACACTCTTCCGAATGCCTCCAGTTCGTCGCGGTCTCGGGATTCTCGGCGGAACATTTGACCCACCTCATATCGGCCATATCGCAGCTGCAGTTGAGGTCCGTTCCGCCCTTCATCTCGAGCGTGTGCTTCTCATGGTCGCCAACGATCCTTGGCAAAAGACCGGTACGAGGCCGTTATCAGAGGCCTCCGATCGTTTCGCAATGGTCAATGCAGCGGTTCAAGGCATTGAAGGACTCGAAGCCAGCAGTCTCGAAATTGATCGGGGAGGAGTGACCTACTCGATCGACACCCTGCAATTTCTGCGAGTTTCTGCTCCTGATCAGCAACTGTTTCTGATCGTAGGTTCCGACGCTGCAACCAATTTGCACACGTGGCATCGCTTCGAAGAACTGCAAGATCTCGCGACTTTGGTCATTGTTGATCGCGACGGCGAGATCGATGCCGAGCCGCCTTCGGGTTGGTCGGCAGTAAAGGTTTCAATCCCTCGTCTCGATATCTCGTCGAGCGAACTGCGTGATCGTGTTCGTTCCGGTCGACCACTCGAGCCCTTTGTTGGAGGCCCTGTCATCAATGAGATTCGGTCTCGTGGGCTGTACGGTTTGGCCGACTCATGACGCCCGACCTTCCACTTCCGCCTTCATCTGGAAAACCGTCGTCCGGCGATGATTTCGACTTCTCTGCGCTCGTGGCGGAACACAATGAGACCGCTGCCGCGAAGAAGACCCAGGGTCGCCGGGGCAAGGAATCAGGCGGGGGATCTGCACGCGCTGCTGCTCCCCAAGCTGGCCTCGGAGCGGGTACGAAAGCGCCGAATCTCGCCCCTGGCTCCGATCCAGTAACCGGATCTCGATGGTGGCGTTTCGGATACCCAGCACTCGTCGGTGTCTTCCTTTTCGCGGTGCTTCCGGTGCTCGTGTTCTTCGGTCTTCGGGTCATCCTGGACAGTTCCGACGGCCAATTGGTCAAACGAGTCACTGATCCTGCAGCTCCCGGTTATGAAGCGGTTGTCGAAAAGACGCCCACCGCGATTGGTGCGGTGATTGCGCCTGATGGAACTCTCGACTCTGCCGTTGTCTTTGCGTTGACTTCGGACTCGTCGGGAGGCGTTCTGCTCATTCCTTCCACGCTTGGGATACCGACCAACTTCGGGATGCTTCCGTTGTCCGAATTTTGGAAGGCGGAAGGTATCGATGCAGTAGCCGCCGGAGTTGGGAAAGTCCTAAACCTCAATTTCAACGAAAGCTTCGCTATCGAATCAAGTGAATGGGCCACGTTGATCGGACCGTATGCCCCGATCAGTTTCAACAGCCCAGATGCAGTCCGGGACTCAAAAGATGCGGTCGTCTTCCCCAAAGGAACCGTCACGCTGAAGGCTGATCAGGTTGCTTCGTTCCTCACGAGCAAGAGCCCGAAGGACAACGATGTCAATCGCTTGATTCGCCAGGAACTCTTTTGGAAAGCGTGGTTGGCGAAGGTGAAGTCGGCGAGCGCGCCGTTCCCTGGAACCACCGCCTCGGGCTTGGGCCGCTTTGTTGCTTCGGTGGCTCGTGGCCAGTTGAGCATTTCTTCACTTCCGGTTGTTCCTGTTCCAACGGGTTCGCCGGTGCCCGGTGGCGGCCCGATGGTGACCTCGCAAGAGTCGGCAGCTCTCGACGCCGTGGCAGCGATCGTTCCCTTCCCTGATGGAGCACCAGGGGCTCGTCCTCGTCTTCGTGTCCTCGATGGAACAGGCCAACTCAGTAATGGGATTAACGCCGCGATTATTTTGAATGCTGCCGGCGGTCAGGTCGACGTCATCGGAAATGCGAAGTCGTTCGGCCAAGCAACCACACAAATCATCTACTTCGACGGAACGTCCGAGGCGACTGCGCAAAAGATGCAGAGCGCATTGACGATGGGCGAACTTGTCGCAAGTAAACAATCGAACTCAGGTGCTGACATGACTGTCATCCTCGGCGAGGACTTTCTCGCAAAATTCGGACCCACGAGTGGCTCATCCGGTTTGCCATCGTCGTCAACGTCTACCGTCAGTTCCATGACTTCAACAACGGTTCGCAAGTGAATCCCGGCGAGGAATTTCAACTCCATCTTGAGATTGCGCGTGCAGCGAAGAGGAAGACCGATGCCGACACCGTGATTCTCGATGTCGGTGACGTCCTCTCAATCACCGGATGGTTTGTGATCACGTCCGGTACAAGTAACCGTCAGGTTCGAGCGATCGCAGCGGGCATTGAAGAAGATGTCTTTTTGGCCGGAGGTCTGAAGCCCATTCGGGTTGAGGGGCTCGACGACGGAACATGGGTGCTCGTTGATTACGGCGATGTCATCGTTCACATCTTCGACGAAGAAACCCGAGCCTTTTACGATCTCGAGCGTCTCTGGCGCGACGTTCCGGTTCTTGAATGGCAAACCGACGAGGCATAACGCACCGTGCGTTGCCAAACTGAGCTGAAAATCACAAATGCCCGTGACTCAATGTCACGGGCATTCATTGTCACGGGCATTCATCTTTTCGGAGTGGAGCTAAGGGGAATTGAACCCCTGACCTCTTCCATGCCATGGACTATGTCCGCCCTGTTCGGTATCCGAAACCCCTGCAAATACAGCCTCTATGATGAAGGCAAGCGCAGGGGAGTGATCCCCATACGCGACCCAATAAGCGCTCCAAACAGAGGCGGGCAAAATGGCGACAGCGGCGAAGCGGCGAGCAAAAGGCGAAGGTACCGTCTACAAAGATGAGGCCCGAGGCGATTTCACTGGCCTCATCACGATCGACGGCAAGCGCCGCCGTGTGCGTGGCAAGACCAAGAAAGAGGTCACCGAGAAACTCGGCGCTCTGCGTTTCGCCGATCCTGTCGTGGCCAGACTCGATCGATCGGTCACGTTGGCGGCATTGCTTGACGACTGGATGACCAACGTGGTGGCCCGCCGACTTGCTGATGAAGAGATAGCGCCCGCCACCGCTGAAGCCCACGAGTGGGCGGTGCGCCTTTGGACTCACTACGCAGGCAAGGTCAAGCTCGTGAACCTCACCACGCTGGCAGCCGAGAAGGCAATGGGGGAGATGTCGACAGCGAGCACCCCACTGTCTCGTGCATCACTGGTGAAGATTCGATCGACGCTCAACCAGGCATGCAGGTGGGGACAGCGGCACGACTACCTGGTGCGCAATCCTGCAGAAGCGATTGAGTTGCCAGCGAGCAAAGAACTGGCACCGAAGCGAGACAAGGCTGCCCTCACTGCTGGCGATCAGAAGAAGTTGATGCGGGCGCTGAAGGGCACTCAGTTCGAGCTGCTGTTTGTGACGATGATGCAGACCGGGCTGCGTGTTGGTGAAGTACTTGCGCTCGGCATTGATGCGCTCAACCTTGACGGCGACCCTGCCACCATCGCTGTGGTGCGTGGCATCCGTGCGACTCGTGGCAAGGGCCGCCTCTCCGACGAACTGAAGACCAAAGGCGCCCGCCGTACCTTGGCCATTCCTCAGGACCTTGCCGATCGGCTGCATGACTACGTGATCGACAACGCACCGGACGATCTGCTGTGGACTCAAGCCGATGGTGTCAACCCGGTCGATCGGTCCACCGTGCGCAAAGAACTTGCGGCTGCGTGCGCCAAGGCGAAGATCAACCAGGTGAGCCCGACCGAGTTGCGACACACCGCCGCCACACAGATGGTCGATGCTGGTCTGCCGTTGCATCGAGTTGCTGACGTGCTCGGTCACACAACAACACGCATGCTGCAGGAGACGTACCGGCATACGCCCGAAGTTGTGCATGGCGCCGACGTACTCAGTCTGCGTTAACGCAAAAAACTTTGTGACAATTTCTGCGTCGGCTGGTGTAGGCCCAAGGTGGCCCACGTATGCCAGTGAGACTTGGTGGGTACTAAGTGCGCCGAATTGTTACAGCGCACGCTGAAGCAATCCGCGTCGTGCTGGTGAACGTGTGTGTTCAATAAGAACGTCACCAAAAGCAACTCAACACAAGACGCCAATTACAAGATCACAACTCGGCGACACGAGCGAACAGCAGTCAGGTTTGCTCGGTGCAGTCAGCGCCCCAATTTCGGGGGTGCCCTTGACGTATTCCTAGACACAACACCGAGGCATTATGAACGCAACAGAAAACAAAGAGGCATGGGTGACGGCCCAGCAAGTCGCCGACCACTTCGGATTTTCAAAGCGGCACGTCTTTGAACTCATCCATGCAGGCATGCCATCGTCGAAGCTCGGCAACTCTCGCCGATTCCTGCTCTCAGTTTGTGACGAGTGGGCACTTGCTCAGTCATCACACAAGCCTGTCCCAACCCCGGCGCCACGACGACGAGCGCAGAACACCAAGCCGGTGCGCCGTGTTCGCCGAGTTCCCCAGGTCGGTGATGCTGCGTGATCGCCGGCAAGTCAACGCTGACTCGCTGGGGACAGTGGTGGCGAATGGCTTCAGCAATGGTTCGACTTCGACGTGAAGTGAACGAACTGCGCACGAGGGTCGACAAGCTCACCGTGCGAGTCGATGAACTCGACGTGCTCGTGCATCACGAGATGGCAATGACCGATGCAGCCCTGGAGAAGATGCGCAGTGACTTCGACCATGCGCTGAGTCAGAACAAACGGCGCTGCGACATGTTCCGCATCGGCTGGTGGCATGACTTGGCCCCTGGCGGGCGCTCACGTCCAAAGGTCGAATACTTCGGCGCTGGTGACTTTCAGAAGTTGATGATGCGCCTGGCTGAACTTCGCACTGGTGGCAATCACGCTGTCGTCGAAGTTGCTGGCATCGGCTCGTGGAAGAGGGTGTCGCTGTGAGCGCCGCTGAGATTGAAACGCCGACCGACCGCTGGCCGATGGGCTATCTGGATCAGCACCGCGATCTGTTGATTGCATCAGCGATTGATCCATTGGTTGCGCAGGAGCGTGGCTATCGCTCAGTCACTGAGAAGTCGACTCTGCAGCGCTGCTACTTCAGCAAGTCACAAGTGCGTGTGCCAGGGCTCTTGATTCCTTTGCACTCGGTGACGGGCCAAAACGCTGGCTACCAGTTCCGGCCCGATTCGCCGAGGTATCGCAACGGCAAGCCAGTGAAGTACGAGAC
>CAEZTR010000074.1_pt1 | contig 9371 bp, 9 predicted proteins | sample 7264261 | NCBI WGS metagenome assembly CAEZTR01 (sample SAMEA6813809, study PRJEB35770) | freshwater metagenome | biome: Freshwater; feature: Freshwater reservoir; material: water | place: Czech Republic | collected 2017-08-18 | depth 0.5m m
CGAGCGGCACGGATTGGAGTGGGGTGATGCTCGTCTCCACGCGCTCGACTTGCAATATCACGACCTCCGCCCAGAAAAATCCCTTGCTCGGCGTGTCGGATTAGAAACCATTTGTGATCCCGAGTTGGTTCTTCAAGGAATGAGCTTCCCTCCCGAAGACACACGCGCCTATTTCCGGGGAGCCTGCTTGGCCAAATTTGGCGATGAGATAATTTCGGCGAATTGGGACTCCATGGTGTTCGACGTCGGATCCGAACCGCTCAGGAGAGTCGCAATGATGGAACCGTCGCGCGGAACCGCCTCTCATGTGGCTAGCGTGATCGAATCCAGCCAGACAGCAGCCGAGTTGCTCGCTCAACTCGACGCATAGGGAAGTGGCCTCCGGTTCCACGGAGGCGCACGCCCTCGACAATTAGGAGGTGCCATGCCTGAACGTGAACAGATCAGACGAACACCAACCGAGCGTCCAGAAGAGGCGGTAGACGAGGCTCCATCGAGTTCGGAGGCCGGCGAGAAGCTCAAGGCAGAACTCGACGACCTTCTCGACGAAATCGACGAGGTGCTGGAAACCAACGCCGAGGATTTTGTGCGTAGTTTCGTGCAAAAGGGCGGCCAGTAGCAGCCGCAGGCGGATCTCGGCACAACCGGTAGCCTCTCCTGCGTGAGCATGCCGTTTTTCAACCCGTCCGAAGATCCAGGTCCAGATTTCGCAGCGCTGGCCAAGATGCAGGGCCTCGTTCCAGTGGCTCCTTCTACCGCTGTCGATGAGCGACTGTCGATCACCCATGCGACAACCGTCGTGGCGATTCGCTTCGCCGATGGCGTTGTGATGGCGGGGGATAGACGGGCTACCTCAGGACACATCATCAGTCATCGCGCTATCGAAAAGGTGTTCCCCGCCGATCGCCATTCCGGTGTGGCTATTGCCGGTGCGGCCGGTCCGGCGATGGAAATGGTCAAGTTGTTCCAGCTGCAGCTTGAGCACTACGAAAAAGTTGAAGGTTCCCAACTTTCACTTGAAGGCAAAGCGAACCAACTCGGTCAAATGGTTCGCAACAATCTTCCGGCGGCAATGCAGGGGCTTGCTGTTGTGCCGATCTTCGCTGGTTTCGATACCCGACGGGCAACGGGCCGCTTATTTCAATACGACATCACGGGCGGCCGCTACGAAGAATCGAACTTTGCAACAAGCGGCTCCGGCGGTTCGTTGGCTGGATCTGTTGTGAAGATGCGTTTCCACGAAGGACTCAGTCGCGATGATGCTGTCGACCTTGCGATTACGGCGCTCTTCGAAGCTGCCGACGAAGACTCGGCTACCGGCGGTCCCGACATGGTTCGAGGCATTTATCCGGTAATCGCAACAATCACTTCCGAAGGTTTCGAGCGCGTCGATGATACGGAAATCGCCCAACGTTTCGTGGGCCTCCTAGATGCACTGTCATCTCGTGACGGCGGCGGCCGATTGCCCGAGACATCAACCGAGACCGCCGGGGGTGCCCGATGAGCATGCCGTACTACGTCGCCCCCGAACAGGTGATGAAAGATCGCGCCGATTACGCCCGCAAAGGTATTGCGCGAGGTCGATCACTCGTTGCAACCCAGTTTGCCGATGGCATCGCGATTGTCGCCGAGAACCCTTCAACCACGCTTCGTAAGGTCAGCGAGATCTATGACCGAATCGCATTTGCTGGGGTCGGCAAGTACAACGAGTTTGATCAACTCCGAATCGCAGGCGTTCGGGCAGCCGACCTCAAGGGCTTTTCCTATAGCCGTGAAGACGTCGACGCTCGGAGCCTCGGCAATCAGTACGCACAAATCCTTGGCCAGGTTTTCACCCACGAGATGAAGCCGATGGAGGTTGAGATTCTCGTGGCTGAAGTTGGTCTCACGTCAGCCGATGACCAGTTCTTCCACATCCTCTATGACGGCACCGTCATGGACGAGGACCGGTTCACGGTTCTCGGCGGCGATGCCGATGCCATCTCGAACCGACTCGAAGAGACATGGGCTCCCGAACTCGACCTACAGGCGGTCCTCGCTGTCGCAGTCGCCGCTTTGGCGGGTCCGGACCGATCCCTTGATGCAAACGATCTCGAGGTCGCAGTGCTTGATCGAGGCGCCCAACGTCGGGCCTTCCGCCGTATTGAACGATCCGAACTCCCGGATTTCCTTCCGAAGAACTGATTCCTGTTCGGTCACCCTCCGACTCGCGGTCGCCGATAGCGTGCCGGTATGGAGCGGAGGATCTTCGGGCTGGAGAACGAGTACGGCGTGACTTGCACTCTTCGCGGCCAACGCCGTCTCAGTCCTGATGAGGTTGCCCGCTACTTGTTCCGCAGAGTTGTGTCCTGGGGCAGGAGTTCAAACGTCTTTCTCCAGAACGGCGCACGGTTGTATCTCGATGTTGGCTCACATCCCGAGTATGCAACTCCCGAGTGCGACTCGATCCACGATGTTGTGGTGCACGACAAGGCGGGGGAGCGCATTCTCGAACAATTGCTCACGTCTGCAGAGAAGCGTCTCGCCGATGAGGGCATCAACGGCGATATTTACCTTTTCAAAAACAACACCGATTCGGCTGGTAACTCCTACGGCTGCCATGAGAATTACCTGACTGGCCGGAACGAAGAGTTAGCCCATTACACGAATACGCTTATTCCGTTTCTGGTGACCCGTCAGATTTACGCTGGTGCAGGAAAGGTTCTCCAGACAGCTCGTGGGGCAATGTTCTGTATCTCGCAGCGAGCGGAGCACATCTGGGAGGGAACATCTTCGGCAACCACTCGAAGCCGACCAATCATCAATACCCGCGATGAGCCACATGCTGATGCTGAGCGTTACCGGCGACTGCATGTCATCGTGGGCGATTCGAACATGAGCGAATATGCAACCTTTCTCAAGGTTGGAACAACAGCGATACTCCTTCGAATGTTGGAGGAGCCCAACGTCATCATGCGCGACATGACGCTCGAAAATCCCATCCGAGCAATTCGCGAGATCAGTCACGACATGACATGCACGCGCAAAGTGCGTCTTGCCAACGGTCGCGAAGCCACTGCCCTTGAGATTCAGAGTGAGTATCTGACTCGTGCCCTCCGTTACGCCGACCGCCGGGATCTCTCTCCACTTGAAAAGCAAGCTCTCGGCATGTGGGAACAGGCACTCACGAAAATCGAGAAGGATCCGCTCGGACAGGACCGAGAAGCGGATTGGGTAATCAAGTACAAGTTGATCGAGGCCTACCGTGAGCGCCACGGCCTCGAACTCACCGATCCAAAGGTTGCACTGTTGGATCTTCAGTACCACGACATCAATCGGAATCGCGGCATTTTCTACCGGATGCAAGATCGTGGTTTAGTCGAACGCATCTGCGATGACACCGAAATTGAAGAGGCAATTGATACGCCGCCGCAAACGACCCGAGCACGACTCCGGGGAGAGTTCATCAAGAAGGCGAAAGAACGAAAGCGTGATTACACCGTTGACTGGGTTCATCTGAAGTTGAATGATCAGGCCCAGCGCACCGTTTTGTGCAAAGACCCTTTTCGGTCTCACGACGAGCGCGTCGAGAAATTGATCGCGTCTCTGTGATCTCCCAAGTCCTTTCTGCCCAAGCGATGTGTGAATGATTCCGACTGATAAATCTGCCGAGAAGTTCGAGCGCCAGATGAATTTGCTGGCCGCCTTGAGCGACACAGTGCAAGGCATTCGTGCCGTCGATGTCCAGCAACGCGTTCCTGGCTATAACGCTGACCACGACTCGTTTCGTCGCACTTTCGAGCGTGACAAGAAGGACCTGCTGAGTCTCGGTGTTCCGATCGAGGTTGTCGCTGGAGCGACCGCAGACCTCACCGCATACCGAGTCGATAAATCGAAATATGAGTTGCCTGATCCGGGGCTTGAGAGCGACGAACTCGCTGCGTTACATCTTGCTCTTGAGACGGTGACCGTTGGTTCTTCGCCAGGCGATATGGCACGAGCCATGTGGCGACTTGGGGGAGTCGTCGATGCGTCATCCAGCGACTCGGTTGGTATACCCGTCGGTGAATTGACGGAGATCCCCAGTGATTCATCGTTGATCCCATTATTTCGTGCGGTGACCGAACGTCGAGTTGTTTCGTTCACGTACGAAAGCAGCACAGGTATTTCCCAGCGCTCCGTTGAACCGTGGCACCTCGATTTCAAACGAGGTCGTTGGAACCTCACTGCGTTCGATCTCGAACGAGGTGAGCAACGGAACTTCCGCCTAGATCGAGTGCGCAGTGACGTTCAGCTCGATGAGCCGGGCAGCCATAGCCACCCCATTCCTTCGACACCATCGGAACCCGCTGATCCGTGGGAGTTCGGTGACAACGAACCGGTGTTGATGACTGTTCGCTTTGACGCCGAGGTCTCGGACTTTGCTCGGCGGTCTCTTTCCTCATGTGCTGTCAGCGAACATGCCAGCGGTGAACTGACGTTCCAAGTTCCCGTAGCGAACTGGCCGGCTTTTCGTTCATTTGTACTCAGCTTTCTTGATCACGCCGAGATCCTTGAGCCTCCTGAAGCTCGAGCCTCCATGATCGAGTGGCTGGAAATAATCTGTGGAGATAACCGTGGCTGACATGACAGCAGCCGAGCGGCTGGATCGAACCCTCGCCATTGTTCCGTGGGTTGCAAACCAGCCCGATGGAACAGCGAGCATTAGTGAGATCAGCGAACGATTCGCGATCGATGCGGACGATCTTCGGGACTGCCTCATCATCACGTCGATGGTTGGTGTTCACCCCTACACGCCAGACCTTCTCATAAATGCAATCGTCGACGCCGACACTGTCACGATCGATCTACCCGATTATTTCCGGCGCCCACTTCGACTCACTGCAGAACAAACCTTCGCCCTCCTCACTTCTGCCAAAGCGTTGCTTTCTGTGCCTGGTGCAGATCACTCGAGTGCATTGGCTCGTGGCCTTGAGAAGGTACTGCGCACTCTTGGCGAAGGTTCCGAAACCGCGGTTGACATTGGTATCGATACCGCTCCCGACGCGATCACTGAACTACTTCGTGTCTCTATCGATCGCCATCAGACAGTAGAGATCACCTATTACAGCTACGGACGCGACGACACCGGTACCCGCCGTATCGATCCGTGGGCGATTCACTCCGAAGGCGGCCTCTGGTACCTCCAAGGCTGGTGTCACGCCAGCGGCGCTGAGCGAGTGTTCCGGATCGACCGAATTCGTGCGGCGACCGCAACCGATACAGAGTTCGTCGTTCCCAATCCACTGCCACCATTCGAACTGTTCGATGGCTCAAATGCTTTGGGCCGAATCACGTTGCTGCTTCAGCCAGACGCTCGTTGGGTCACCGAGTACTACCCGGCAGAGTCGATCGAACTGCAACCCGATGGAACCGCAACGATTGTCCTCGCTATCGGCTCGGTGGCGTGGCTTGAGCGTTTGCTTCTCCGACTTGGACCGGATGCCGCAGTCGTCGACGCGTCTCCGGAACTCCAAGGAGTGGGTGGCGCAGCGGGACGAAGGTTGCTCTCCATCTACCGTGACTAGGCTACGGCGCGCCGGAACGCACCGGTCTCGTTCCCCCCGGAAAGTTCACTTGTGACCAGTCCTGCAACTGATCCCGTCGCACCGACTCGCTGGCGATACCGTCGACGTCGGTTCGAAAAGTGGTTTGGTCCACGTGGAGCCAGTTTCGTCGAATGGGTCCTTGTCATTGTTGGCGCAATCCTGCTCGCCTTAGTGGTGAAGGTCTTTTTGCTCCAGGCCTTTTACATTCCATCTCTGTCGATGTACCCGGCGCTGCACGAGGGTGACCGAGTTCTTGTAAACAAACTGAGTTATCGCCTCCACGATGTCAATCGTGGCGATGTGATTGTGTTCGAGCGTCCTGCCTCGGAGACGTCAAGCAACATCCCAGATCTCATCAAACGAGTAGTCGGGCTTCCGGGCGAATCGATTTCGTTTGTTGATGGAGCGGTGTATGTCGATAGGAAGCGACTCGAAGAGTCGTACCTCCCCGACGGCACCGTCACGAGCAGTGCGAATGCTCCTAACAAGTGCACCGCCGAAGCTCCTTGCGTTGTGCCTGCTGGTCAGGTTTGGGTCATGGGCGACAATCGAAGCGATTCAAAAGACAGCCGCTACTTCGGATCTATCGATCAATCGACAATTGTTGGCCGAGCATTTGTAACCGTTTGGCCGCTTGGCAGATTCGGTTTGCTCTAGAACTACATCACGCTTGTCGTCATTGAAATCATTGGATTCTTTGACTAAGCGCCTAAATGTCCACTTCCAGCGATTTTGGCGATGGACACCATCATCGTGTCGACGTGGTCGCTGTACACGCCATCGATTCCGCAGTCGAGTAGCTCGTCCAGAATTCGATCGAACTGAGCGTCCCAGCCGAAGGCGAGTAGTCCGAAGCGATGCGCCATCGCTACCGAACCTCCGCTCCAGTCGCTGTGGTGAAGATTGATGACGTCAATGCCGAGATCAGCGCTCTGGGCAATGTGGAGTTCGGGGCTGCCTACAAACTTGGACGCTCGAGTGGATTCGACCAGATTGACGTTGGAGGAGAGTTCTCTCCATGAACTCACAAGTTGCCGATCAGGGTGGCAGAGCCAGAGTCGGTCCTCAGCGCCTACATCTCGAGCACACGCAACCACCTCTGCCGCCACAGCGGGATCTTTGATGTCGAGGGAGAGATCGACTGATCTTCCGATGACTGCGTAGAGATCGCGCAGAGTGGGGATATGGCGGGGAAGATCGGCCGACATGGACTCTGAAATCGGACGCCGAAGCGGACGACGACCAACGAGGCCGTCATGATCAAGGACGGCAATCCCGTCTGCAGTGACCCAGACGTCGCTTTCGAGTCCGGTGGCACCTAGACGAAGGGCCAACTCAAAGGCTTCCATCGTGTTCTCAGGGGCATGTGCTTTCGCTCCACGGTGAGCAAAGCCGATTGGCGGTCGAAGGGAGGGGAGTCGGGTCACCGCAACAGCCTGCCCCACAGAGCGAGTCCGTCCTCGCCAGAGACCACCATGGGGAAGAACGACAGACTCGGGAGTACGATCCCCATCATGTTCAACGTTGGTGGCGGAGAGATCTTCATGATCCTGCTGCTGGCACTTTTGCTGCTGGGACCAGAGAAATTGCCCGAAACCGCTCGCAAGGTTGGCAAGTTCATGGCCGAGGTCCGTCGGGTTACCTCCGGATTCGAAGAAGAAGTTCGTTCCGCCATGGATATCGGTCAGGTTCACACTGTCGACGATGCACTCGATCGCACAACTGAGGGTCCTCGACTTGTGGCGCCGGTTGACCCTGTGACGCCCCCAACCACATCAGGTTCACCGACCCCCTTTGTCGGAGACCTCTCGGCGGACAGCACCGACAATGACGACGCGGCGAGCAGCTGAGCAAGATATGAGTGCTGACACCACCACGTCTCCAGCCGGACATATGACGCTCTGGGAGCATCTTGCGGAGTTGCGCAGTCGGTTGTTCCGAGTTGCGGCTGCTGTCGCGGTTGGGGCAGTCCTCGGATGGTTTCTGTATCCCTACGTTCTCGAGATCTTGAAGCATCCGTTCAATGAAGTTCAGCCCGGACAGCCATTCATTGCTACCGAACCGCTGCAGGCTTTCACTCTGCGACTCAAAATGTCGGGCTACATCGGCATCGCATTCGCTATGCCCATCATTGTCTGGCAGGTGTGGAGATTCGTAACGCCAGGGTTGTACCCACAGGAAAAGAAGTACGCAATTCCCTTCACAGTTAGTGCCGTCGTGCTCTTTCTTGGCGGAGCGACTGTTGCGTTCTATGTCCTCAATCCAACACTTCAGTTCCTCACGACTATCGGTGGATCCCAGATTGAGCCGTTTTACACCGCCGACAGTTACGTCACGCTCATCATTTGGATGATGCTCGCGTTCGGCGTCGGGTTTGAATTCCCTGTGCTCCTCGTAGCGCTGCAGATGATCGGTGTCATCACACCAAGGAAGCTCATCGGCTGGTGGCGCCAGGCGATCGTGGTCATTGCGGTCATCGCTGCTGTCATCACCCCGAGCGGTGATCCCATTTCCATGACCGCTCTCGCAGTTCCAATGCTACTTCTCTATGGGCTTTCGATCGCGATTGGCGCTTCCATACTGGCGTTGCGGAATCGCTCGAAGCGAAAGGCGGAGAAACGCGCTTCATCTGAAAGCGAAGATGACTCCGTGCGTATCGACTGAGGTGACTACATCATTCGAGCTCGATCAATTCCAAAAGGATGCGATTGCGGTCATTGATCGCGGCCTGTCGGTCTTGGTATCGGCCCCGACTGGATCGGGGAAAACGAAAGTCGCTGAACACGCTGTCGCTGTCGCGCTTCGAGCAGGGAGGCGTGCGTTCTACACGACGCCGATCAAAGCGCTTTCGAACCAGAAGTTTCATGACCTGATTGACGAGTACGGCAAAGAGGCTGTTGGGCTCCTCACTGGCGACACCGCAATAAATGGCGACGCGCCGATTGTCGTCATGACCACTGAAGTGCTCCGCAACATGATCTATGCGCGTTCGTCTGCCCTTGACGCGCTCGATTGGGTCGTCCTTGACGAAGTGCACTACCTGCAAGATTCATCAAGGGGTTCGGTTTGGGAAGAGGTCATCATCCATCTACCCAAATATGTTCGGCTGGTGTGCCTGTCGGCAACTGTGTCGAATGCGGATGAGCTGGGGGAGTGGATCACTTCTGTCCGGGGTCCGACTGAAGTTGTCGTCGAAACGAAAAGGCCAGTTGAACTTGATAACTGGTATCTCGTCGCCGATCGTCTTGACGACGGTCTCGCTCTGATTCCGACCCTTAATGATGGCAAGCCGGATCGGCGAGGTCACCAGTACGACATCGACCCACGTGATCGCGCCAGAGGCGGTCGGCGCCGATACTCGACGCCGGGACGAGTTGAGGTGGTCGAACTCCTCGCAGAACGATCGATGCTCCCAGCAATCTTTTTTGTGTTCAGCCGCAACGGTTGCGACGAAGCTGTGACCTCTTGCACGCGTGCAGGTCTTAGCTTCACGACACCCGAGGAACGCACTCGAATCCGACAAATTGCAGAGTCGCATGTCGAGGAACTCACAGATGAGGATCTCCGAGTACTCGACTATGGCCGATGGCTTGATTCCCTCGAAAGAGGTATCGCCAGCCATCATGCTGGTCTCGTTCCTCCCTTTAAAGAGGCCGTCGAACAGTGTTTCGTCGAGGGACTCGTTCGGATCGTTTTTGCAACAGAGACACTTGCCCTTGGCATCAACATGCCAGCAAGAACAGTGGTGATCGACAAGCTGACGAAGTTCACCGGGGATGGCCACGAGTTCCTCACTCCAGCGCA
>CAEZTR010000091.1_pt1 | contig 7667 bp, 6 predicted proteins | sample 7264261 | NCBI WGS metagenome assembly CAEZTR01 (sample SAMEA6813809, study PRJEB35770) | freshwater metagenome | biome: Freshwater; feature: Freshwater reservoir; material: water | place: Czech Republic | collected 2017-08-18 | depth 0.5m m
ATCGCCGCAGCACATTCGAGTTCTCCGGTGTGACGTTGCCCGTAACGGAAACTCAAGGCAATCGGCGTGAAGCCTTCGTCTTTCGCAATCGCCAAACACGTCGTGGAATCAAGGCCACCTGACAAAAGCACGATGGCATTCGGCTTGTTCATAGAACGCCGTCCCACACCAAGCGTTCAAGAGACATCGGGTCAGACAGCAATTCTCGCTCGACATCAAAACGTTGCGCTGGTCGTGTCTGCGCATTCCATGCCGGCCAACCGGGATCACCGTCACGAGCGAATGACAGCCACGCGTCCTGCATCGCGACAGAAAGTTCTCGCAGATCGTCACCTACAGGACCACCAAGAAACAGTTCCGCTCCCTGATTGCCGAGCACACCGAAGACAAAAGGAATCTCAAGAGCGTGACAGGACTTCACCACTCCCCCGAAGGCGGGTGTTGCCCATGTGAAGAGGTACTGCCACGTTCGCGTCGATGCATTCGCTCGCGCTTCCACAAGGCGAATCGCAGGAATACGGAACGTCGCATCGGTGAGAACAGCATTCCAAAGATCATCGGGCGACGCATCGGGACGATCGGCTGCATAGGCATCTCGCACCGGATGCCCCGAACCAAAGATTCGTTCAAGCCGTTCCAACAGCTTGGGATCATCGAGACCGCCGGGGCTCATGAGCGCAAACAGATTCCACTCATCAAGATTTGTGCCTGTCATGAACGGAACATCCGCTGCATCACCATTGGCAACAGCCACAAGCGGATTCGTTGGCAGATGCTCGCCGTCAACAACTGGCTGAAAAGCCATCGCCAATGCAATGCCAGTCGGTCCACCAAGACCTGACGGATCGTCGTACAACTTTGCTTCAACTTTTGTCGCCGCTTTCGCGATGTCATCTGCTGATGCACTCAATAGACCATCGAGACCAGAAACTCCGAGCTTCTCCATGAACTGTTCGGTCATTGCAGCACCCATCGCCGGGGTGAACGTGTTGTGCGCTGCACCACTTTGCGCAATTGCCTTATGAAAAAGCCCGCGAGCTGCGGGAATCGCAAGAAGCGTGGACACGCTCATAGCGCCAGCTGACTCACCGAAGATCGTGACGTTGTTGGGGTCGCCACCGAACACAGCGATGTTGTCGTGCACCCATGCAAGGGCAGCCGCCTGATCAAGCAGCCCGTTCACTCCACTCGAGCGATAACGCTCATCGAGATCTCCGAGCCACAGAAACCCGAGCGCACCAAGTCGGTAATTCAGCGTGACAACCACAACGTCGCCACGAGTTGCCAAGGTTGTGCCGTCGTACCAAGGAGTGGACGACGAACCATTGATGAAACCGCCACCATGGATCCAGACCATGACTGGGCGGGAAGCGTCGTCACAACCGGGTGTGAACACGTTGAGGAACAAACAGTCTTCGCTTGAGGAATCTGCTGCATCGCCAAGAAATGCCGTGATGCCACCAGACTCCTGGACTGACATCGGCCCAAACATTGAGGCGTCACGAACGCCGTCCCACGACTCAGGCGGAGCGGGGGCAAGGAAGCGGCGTTCACCGACCGGCGGCGCAGCATAGGGAATACCCCGAAACTGGACGATGCCGTCCTTTTCAATGCCCTGAAGGGCGCCTTGGGCGACCGTGACTGTCGTGGAACTCATGGGTTCTCCCTGTCCAAGTGATCGAGCCAACGCTACCGGCCTTGTCCGTTCCGTGGCCCTCGTCCGGTGAGGGAAACCAAGCGGCCGACCCCTAACGTTGAACCTTGTGACACCGCGACGCCGAGCCCTTCGATTTCTCCTGCCCCTTAGCCTCATTGCCGCCTTTGTGGTGGTCCTGAAAAGTGGACGCCCACAGCGCGGTTCAACGGGGCCGGTCCAAAACGGTCGCCGAAGCGCTCGCAACTTCCGTCTTGCGCTGCTCGGCGCAAAGACCGGTGGTTCCTATGCCAGACATCGCGCCCGTCGGGTTTTTGCCGACGCAGGGAAACGTCGTGAACTGGACCTTGCGTTTGAAATGCAAACCACGCAGCAGGTCACTGAAGCGCTCGGCCAGATGAAGGGCGCGCTCATGAAGGTCGGCCAAATGGCCAGTTACATCGACCAAGGCCTTCCCGAACACGTGCGTGGCGCTCTTGCCGACCTCCAGCAGAATGCACCGCCCATGAGCGCGGAACTCGCGGCGCAAGTCATCCGTGAAGAGTTCGGCAAACATCCAGATGATCTTTTTGAAACATGGGATCCGACGCCGATTGCTTCGGCATCAATTGGTCAAGTACATCGCGCACTCACCCGTGAAGGCCAAGCTGTCGCCGTCAAGGTCCAGTACCCCGGCGTTGCTGAAGCTGTTGGGTCCGATCTCAACAATGCTGGATTCATCTTCGCTGGTCTCGGGGTCCTGTTCCCTGGACTCGACCATAAAGCGCTCGTCGCTGAACTGCGCGAGCGCGTTGTCGAGGAACTTGATTACGAAATCGAAGCGGCCAACCAACGAGCGTTTGCTGGTTACTACGAAGGCCATCCGACAATTCACATTCCGAATGTGATTGACGGGTACTCAAGTCGACGCGTTCTTACAACCGAACTCTCTGACGGAGTCCGATGGGACGAACTTCTGACATGGAGCCAGGAAGAGAAGGATCTCGCCGCCGAAACTCTCTATCGGTTCGCCTTTGGCGGTTTGTATCGACTTGCAGCATTTAACGGCGACCCCCATCCAGGCAATTACTTGTTTCACCCAGGTGGACGAGTCACATTTCTCGACTTCGGCCTCGTGAAGTATTTCACCGCCGAAGAACTTGATGAGTTTGGCGAAATGATCCAGCACATGGTGATCGATCATGACGCCGCCGCATTTCGCGCAACCGTCGAACGTCTCGGGCTTCTTCCCGCAGGCCTTGAAGTAACCGACGCCGACGTCATCGACTACCTCGGACACTTCTACGAATTCGTTGCCGTCGAAGGCGACTTCACCATCACCCCCGAGTACGCATCAGAGACGGTGCGTCGATTCTTTGACACCAGTGGCCCCTACGCCATCATGCAAAAGGCGGCCAACCTTCCAGGAAGTTTCGTCATCATTCAGCGCATCAGTTTGGGTCTCTACGCGATCCTTGGCGAACTTCATGCCACCGGCGACTGGCGCAAGATTGCCGAGGAGCTTTGGCCCTTTGTGGATGGTCCTCCGTCAACCCCCATGGCCCACCGGATTGAAGAATGGCGACGCGATCGCCACCCCGATGCCAAGGGTGCGATGCTGTCCCGGTGAAAGATTCAGAATCCACATCCCTGACAAGCGCCCACGATCAATGGGTGGACCGGGATGCTGCTGTGGTGTGGCATGGCTTCACCCAAATGTCGACCTACGGGCAGAATCGACCAATCATCGTCGAGTCGGCCGAAGGGCGAGAGCTCATCGACGTCGACGGTTCGCGTTACCTCGACGCAATCTCCTCGCTTTGGGTCACAACACTCGGCCACCGAGTTCCAGAGCTCGATGCGGCAGCGAGAGAACAACTCGATCGCGTCGCGCATACAACAATGCTCGGCAACGGCAACCGGGTCACCATCGAACTGGCGGAAGCTCTTGCTCCTCGAGTACCCGTGAGCGAACCGCATTTCCTCTTCGCCTCAGATGGCGCAGCCGCCGTAGAACAAGCAATCAAGATCGCGTTTCAGTTTTGGACAAATCAGGGAATTACCGAACGAACCCGCTACCTCACACTCGGCGGGGCCTACCACGGTGACACGATCGGAGCGATCTCCATTGGGGCTGGCGGATTCGGCACCGACGTGTTTGATCCACTCCGATTCGATGTACTACGCGCCCCTGGCTACGACGATCCAGGTTGGGCAGATACCGCCGTCGCCATGATCAGCGCTCACGCCCATGAACTTGCTGCCGTCGTCCTCGAACCACTCGTCCAGGGCGCTGCTGGCATGTGGATCACCGACCCTGAATCAGTTGAACGGGTTGGCGATGCCTGCAGAGAACATGACGTCTTGCTCATTGTCGATGAAGTCGCAACCGGTTTCGGACGAACCGGAACGCTGTTCGCCACAGAACAGTGTCGAGTGCGTCCCGACATCATGTGCATCGGAAAGGGACTGACCGGCGGTTATCTCGCAATGGCAGCAACCGTCGCGTCACGACGCGTGTACGACGCGTTCCTTGGTCCCGACCTCAGCGAAATGACGCTCTATCACGGTCATTCTTTCTCTGGAAACCCCCTCGCGGCAGCGGTCGCGCTTCGTCACCTTCAATTGTTTGAAGAACTCGATGTTCTCGCCAATGTCCGCGAACGAGCTACTCAACTTCACGAACGACTTGAAGTACTCGCCAAAGGCAACTGCGCGATCAAAGAGATCCGCCAGCATGGACTCATGGTCGGAGTGGAACTCGCGCCACCTCAAGATGATCTGCGTTGGGGTCGACGAGTGTGCGCCGCATCGGTGAACCGCGGCGTGCTTTTACGACCTCTCGGCGACGTCGTCGTCCTCATGCCCATCCTCACATCAACCGAAGAAGAGATCGACCGCATCGTCGACGTGTTGAGCGCATCGATCGAAGAGGTTTGCGCTTCGTGAGCGAACGTCATTGCGCCAATTGGCCCGAGTGGTTCGAATCGCAAGAGACCGAGATCAGGGAAAGTGGTCGATGGCGCGCTCCGAGATCGTTTGACGCTCACGGAGCTGTCGGCAAGCTTGAAGGTCGCACAGTTATCTCATTCGCGTCGAATGATTACCTGGGGCTCACAGCACATCCCGTCGTGCAAGCAGCCGCCATTGAGGCAACTACGCGTTGGGGTTCTGGGTCGGGGGCATCACGCCTCGTTGTCGGGTCGCGTCCGATCCACCATGAACTCGAAGACGCGATTGCGCAATGGCGCGGCGCCGACGCCGCTGTTCTCTTCCCTACTGGGTTCGCCGCCAACCTCGGATTGCTTGCAACCTTGGGCGGCACCGGCGTCGTGATCCACTCAGATGAACTGAATCACGCGTCAATCATCGATGGTTGTCGAATGGCCCGCGCAAATGGCGCTGCCGTACACCGGTACCGACATCTCGATCTCGACCATCTCGCAACCAACCTTGCTGCGAACGCCGGAGCACGTCAGGTTGTCGTCACCGACACCGTGTTCTCAATGGACGGCGATGTCGCCCCCATCGATGAACTCGCGTCGCTGTGCGCACAACACGATGCCCTTCTTGTTGTCGATGAAGCCCACGCAGTCCTCGAGCTTCCACCCGAGCCAATCGTCAACGGGGCAATCGTTGTGCAGGTTGGAACCCTGTCGAAAACTCTTGGCGCGCTTGGCGGGTTCGTTGCCGGTCCCCGCTCACTCATCGACCTCCTCGTGAACCGAGCACGCACCTACATCTTCACCACTGCCCCCAGCCCCGCTGATGCGGCGGCAGCACTTGCCGCGATCAAAGTTGTGCGATCAGAAGAAGGTGAGGCTCTTCAGCAGCGATTGCGTCAACACATTGAGCGCGTCGCCCCTGGGCACCCATCGCCGATCATTCCGGTGATCCTTGGCGATGAAGATTCGGCGCTGGCAGCCTCGCAACGACTTCTTGAACTCGGCCTTCTTGTGCCTGCTATCCGGCCCCCCACCGTTGCAGTGGGCTCAAGCCGACTGCGCATTGCGCTTTCCGCGGCCCATACTGATGAACAGATTGCTGCACTTGTTGATGCCCTGCGTGTGTTGGAGACGGACGGTGGACAATGACATTTGATGGACTGCGACCACAGCGGCTTGTCGTTGTGGTCGGCACTGGGACCGAGATCGGCAAGACGTATGTGACGGCCCGCCTCTTGCGCGATCTTCGTTCGAAAGGCATCGATGTCGCAGCACGAAAGCCCGCCCAGTCGTTTGGTCCTGAGGACCAATTCACCGACGCCCACTTTCTTGCCGACGCTTCGGGCGAATCTCCAAACGACGTGTGTCCACGTCACCGCTGGTATCCAATCCCCATGGCACCGCCCATGGCTGCCGATGTACTTGCTCGTCCGCAGTTTTCTGTCGAAGACCTGGCCTCCGAAATCCAGTGGCCACTTCCTGCTCCCGCAGTTGCGTTCGTTGAATCTGCTGGAGGAGTTCGTTCACCGCTCGCGTCGGATGGCGATTCGATCAGCCTCATCGAAATTCTTCAACCCGACATCGTGTTGCTCGTTGCCGATGCGGGACTCGGGACAATCAATCAGATCATCCTGAGCCTTGAAGCAATAAATAGCGGCGCTCATGTTGCGACACCCATAGTGGTACTCAATCGCTTCGACCCCGCCGATGATCTCCATAAGCGCAATCGCGATTGGCTCATTGAGCATCTTGAGGTCGACGTCCTTTCGAGCGTTCCCGCCGTTCTGGCGAAGATCTCACCCCGCTAGGCCTGACTTCTTTCGCAATCCACGCACAGAGTGCGTGCCCGATCAGGCGCTCTGAGCCCCCCGCCGGTACGGTCCCCCGGACGAGTTGCGACCAATTTGAGTGAGGAGGCGAGGCGATGATCAAGGCAACAGAACGACCAGTCCCCGCTTCGACCGATATCACTCTCACCGAAGCCGCCGAACAACTCGGCGTTCATTACATGACGGCGTACAAGTACGTTCGCACCGGACGATTGGCGGCCACCAAGGTTGGAGGAGGCTGGCGAATCTCCAGCGACGCGCTGCAGGAGTTTCTCTCCACTCCAGCTGCGCGCAGTTCTGGCGAGCGCGTCGATTGGTCGGCCCGACTTCGAGACCGCTTGACCGCGGGCGATGAGGCCGGATCTTGGAATGTGATTGAAGCATCGATGGCTTCGGGTCTCGCTCCTATGTCGGTGTACATCGATGTGCTCGCACCGGCACTCGCAGCCATTGGAGCCGCATGGGCCAACGGCGAAGTTTCAATCGCCGAGGAACACCGAGCGACAGCCGTAACAAATCGGCTCATCGGACGTTTAGGTCCGCACTTCAGCCGCCCAGGACAAACACGCGGCACCATCGTTATTGGAGCGGTCACGGGCGACCAACACGCAGTACCGATCGCAATGGCGGCCGACCTCCTACGCGGACGCGGCTTTTCAGTGATCGACCTTGGAGCCAATACTCCAGTCGAAACATTCATCGACGCCGCCAACACCGCAGATCGACTTTTGGCTGTCGGAATCAGTTCAAGTACTGCAGGAGTTGATGACAACGTGATCGCAACTGCAGATGCTCTTCGAGATCAGGTCGGCTGCCCCATCGTGATTGGCGGACATGGCATCGAAGATGAGGCACGCCGTGCCCATGCCGACGCGATCACGAGTTCAGCCAATGACATGCTCGAGGCGTTCGACCGCATCGCACAAGAAGCAGTCAAGAAGTAACTGATCAGGTCGGAGCCGGAGTTACTGCGGGCCGGCCAGCAAGAACTTCAACAATGTTCTCGCAGCACAGTCGGACCATGTCCCCACGAGCCAGCGTCGATGCCGAGCCAAGATGCGGGGCCAGCACAACATTGTCGAGAGTCAGCAGGCCGTCGGTGATCTTCGGCTCAAATTCATAGACGTCAAGGCCAGCAGCAGCAATTCGCCCTTCCCGCAGAACGTTTACCAACTCTGCCTCGTCGATTAATGCGCCACGACCTGTGTTCACAAGCACTGCAGTCGACTTCATCAGACGAAAAGCACGCGCATCGAACAT
>CAEZTR010000094.1_pt1 | contig 7557 bp, 7 predicted proteins | sample 7264261 | NCBI WGS metagenome assembly CAEZTR01 (sample SAMEA6813809, study PRJEB35770) | freshwater metagenome | biome: Freshwater; feature: Freshwater reservoir; material: water | place: Czech Republic | collected 2017-08-18 | depth 0.5m m
ACTGCGGCTCTTGATCTTGTTGATGCGACATTCGTCGGACCACCAACGATCAATCAAGAACTCTTTGGTCGCTTGACGCAGTCTTATGGCAGCAGCGAACTCGTGGAACTTGTCAGCTACATGATGCGGAACGCGTGCAACAAGATTCCAGTTGCATTCGGCGTTGACGATGCAATCGTTGAAGAAGGCTTCGAATATCAGGTCATCGACGCATCTGGTGAAACTGTCACCGTTGATGCGTCAGCGCTCAGGAACTAGTCCGAGCGAAACTCAGGCTGCAGCTGGTTCGGCAACCGGCTTGGCATTCTGATGCTGCGCTGCTTCGCGGTAGGTGTACCAGCGACCCTCGTCGAAGTTATAGAGGCGACACTTGCGGGTGTTGCGCACGAAGTCCATGAACCGAAGGGGTTCGTCGTGCACGGTGCCAGGAAACGCTTCTTTGATTGCGTCGGTCGCCATTTCGAGGTTGTACATCGGGATGCGCATGTCGACGTGGTGAGGGACATGCACCATGATCCAGTGGAAGAAGAAATTGAGTCCGAAGCGGGCTCGAAGCACCGTGGTGCCTTCCATCTGGCCGTGCCACTTTGTCCATTCACGACGCTTCCACCAGCGAATGTTCGGCTGAATGTGGTGAACGTGCACGAATGATGCGATGACGTAGGTGAAGGCAAGGAACGGGATGACGAGCACTTTGAGGATCATCCAGAGCACGCCGACCACAGATCCGTACTGCGCCCAACCAACAAGGCCAAGAGCAAGAGCGGCAACGGCGACGAAGGTCCAGACGATGAAACGGTCACGGCGAATACCTTTGGCCCACCGTGCCGGGGGAGCGCCAATGATCATCTTGTGCCACCACACTTCGCGCAGGTAGTAAGCGCCGGCGCCGAGCCATGACCACTCAACGCGATGACGAAGGCGACCGAGCTTGGACATGGCCGTGTATTGCTCGGCGGTGTAAGGGTGCCAAACGAAATCGAATCCCTCACGAACGGTGTAACCGTGGTGGATGCGATTGTGGCCAAGCGTCCAACCTTCATAGACGTGCCATGACGGCAACATCGCAATGGTGCCGATCGTTCGGTTGAGGCGTTTGGAGGAGAACAGGGCGCCGTGGGCAGCGTCGTGGGCGACGATGAAAAGGCCAGAGATCACCATGGCCGAAAGCACCCAGAGGGCCACAACAGCGAAGGGGTTGTTGAAAGCGATGAGCCCAGCAATAACAAGGCCATAGATCACGAGATCGCGGCCGAAGTAGGCCAACCCCTTCCAGGTGGGGTTTTCGTAGGCCTCGGCAGGAATAATGTCAAGAACGGGCTTGAGAGAGCCTTTTTCGGCTCGATCAGGCGCCTTTTCGGCTGCTTCCTGCTCAGTTTCGGTGGTTTCAGTCAGTGTTTCTGCTGCGGACATGGCGCCAGTCTACCGACCAGTAGGTAGGGAGCAAGGCACCCGGCCCCTGATTTCGTCTAACTCTGGTTGCCCGAGCCTGCTTCGAGCTCGGGAAGTGAGACCTGGCGGGTGGTGACATCGATAGGACTGACTCCGGGAAGGGCCTGATCTGAGGCCACGGCGAGCGTCTCAAACCGGCGGGCCGAGGGCATGACTCGAGTCTCGAGTGATGCCACTGCGGAGTTGTAGGACTCGGTGGCCTTGGTGAGGTTGGTGCCGACCTTTTGGAGATGGCCAGTGAAGACGCCGACACGTTCGTAAAGTTCTTTGCCGAGGGCAACAACCTGCGCAGCGTTTTCGGCCAGTTGCTCTTGACGCCAGCCATAGGCAATTGCTCGGAGAAGCGCAATCAATGTGCCAGGCGATGCGGGGAACACGTTCTTGGCGATGGCCTGCTCAAGGAATTCGGGGTTGGCGTCGAATGCGGCAGTGAGGAACGTATCGCCGGGCACAAACATCACGATGAAATCGAGTGAGCCATCGACACGAGAGGCGTAGTTCTTTTTTGCGAGCGCATTGACATGCGCCATGACGTCGGCAGCATGTTTGGTGAGTAGTTGTTCGCGCTCAATGTCGTTGGTGGCGTTGATTGCATTCAGATAGGCAGACATTGGCGCTTTTGCATCGATGATGATCTTTTTGGAGTCGGGAAGACGGACGATCATGTCGGGGCGGGCAGCGTCGCCATCGCCGGCGATGTGTTCTTGTTGTTCGTACATGATGTGTTCAGTCATGCCGGCGAGTTCGATGACGCGTTGGAGTTGGAGCTCACCCCAGTTGCCGCGCACTTTGGTGTTCTTCATGGCCGAAGCGAGTTCGGCTGTTTCCTTCTGCAGGGAAGTGGCGAGCGACGCGAGCGAACCGATGCTGGTGTTCAAGCGACCGGAATCCTCGACCCGTTTGTTTTCGAGCTCGTTGAGTTTTCGGTCGAGCCTCGCAAGTTGTTCGCCGACGGGGGCGACAAGGTCGTGCACGGACTTCTGCTGTTGTGACGCTTCGGCCGCAGCTCGCGCGGTGGCTTCGGCTTGGAGGCGCGTGTTGACATCGATGAGTTCGCGCATGGTGGTGGCCAACGTGGCATTGGCAATGTCGCGAGTGCGGTCGACATCGAGTGGATCGGGACCCGATTGGCGTGACGCGAGACGGTTGCCGACCAGTGCGCCGATGGCGAGGCCGATGAGGAGGGTCAGGACAGGCAGAAGAGCGGTCATACCGCTCAACCTACGGAATGGGTGTGACAGTCGCCTCAGAGGGCGTTCTAGGGCCCTCAGAGGCCGTATCGGCCGGGAGTGGGGGATTCCCGGCATCAGCAAGGAGATTCCCGGCCTCGGCGGCTCTGAACCGGCCGTGTCACAATCGGCTCTCTAGATCTGAACTCACAAGGGAGACGTCGTCGTGGCAGGACTGTGTGAAGGCCGAGTGTGCATCGTTACTGGCGCTGGTCGTGGAATCGGGCGCGACTACGCGCTGATGCTCGCAGCCGAAGGGGCGAAGGTCGTGGTGAACGATCTCGGCGGTTCCCGCGACGGCACTGGCGTCGATCAAGGGCCAGCCCAAGAAGTTGTCGACGAAATTCTCGCAGCTGGCGGTCAAGCCGTTGCCAACACCGACGACATCAGCGATTGGTCAGGTGCTGAGAATCTCATCAACCAGGCCATCACGACGTTCGGTGGACTCGACGTTCTCATCAACAACGCTGGCATCTTGCGCGACCGCATGCTCACCAACATGAGCGAAGCCGAATGGGACGCTGTCATCAAGGTGCATCTCAAGGGCACCGCTGGTCCTTCGCACTTTGCTGCCGCCTATTGGCGTGATCGTTCGAAGGCGGGCGAAACCAACACCGCACGCATCATCAACACAACATCGCCTTCTGGCATCTACGGCAACATCGGTCAGACCAACTACGGCGCTGCCAAGGGTGGCATTGCGTCGTTCACGATCATTGCGGCCGACGAACTTGGTCGTTATGGCGTCACCGTGAACGCGATTGCACCGGCCGCGTTCACGCGACTCACCGCCGATCTCGGCATTGGCGATGCACCCGAAGAAGTGAAGGAAGCGATGTCGACCAAGTGGATCGCTCCGATCGCCGTGTGGTTGGCGAGCGAAGAGTCTGCTGGCGTTACCGGTCGAGTGTTCGATGTTCGCGGCGAACTGCTGGCCATTAGCGAAAGCTGGCATCAGGGCCCGAAGGTCACCAACACACTTGATCCGTCCGGTGTTGGTCCGCTCGTTGAAGAACTCATGGGCAAGGCTCGTCCCAACGCCGACATGCTCGGCCTCGACCGGAAGTAGTTCGAACAATGCCGATCAATCATGACGTTGTTGGCGCCGAAGGTGCACCGATTGTCCACTCATGGACATCGAAAGATGCGTTGCTTTACGCCGTTGGAGTTGGCGCCGGTATCGATGAGCTCGCGTTCACGACCGAGAACAGCCACGATGTGCCGCAACGTGTGCTGCCCACGATGGCCGCTGTCATTGGCGCTGGCGTCTCCGGCGCGATCAGTGCAATCGGCTCGTTCGATTTCGCGATGCTCGTGCACGGCGAACAGTCATTCGTTCAGCATCGCGAGATTCCCGTGGAAGGTTCGCTGACTGCAACCGGCAAGATCATCGGCATCTACGACAAGGGCTCTGGCGCTGTCGTTGCGGTTGAAGGCGAGTGTGTCGACAACGCCACCGGTGAAACGTTGCTTACGGTTGGTTCCGCAATCTTCATTCGTGGCGAAGGTGGATGGGGCGGCGACCGCGGCCCTTCGGGTGATCGCAATGCGGCACCCGATCGCGCTGCTGATGCTTCAGTGTCGTACCGCGTGCGTCCCGACCAAGCACTGACGTACCGACTGTCGGGTGATCGCAACCCGTTGCACTCCGATCCGTGGTTTGCGGCGCTTGCTGGGTTTGATCGACCAATCCTCCACGGTCTCTGCACCTACGGCTTCACTGGGCGCGCGCTGTTGCACACGATGTGTGCTTCCGACCCCGCCAAGTTCCGTTCGATGGAAGGTCGCTTTGCCTCGCCGGTATTCCCAGGCGAAGAACTCACCATCGAGATGTGGAACGAAGGCGCTGGTGAATGCATCTTCCAAACCCGCGGTGAAGACGGCCGCGTGGTGTTGGTCGGTGGACGCCACACCTTCGACGCCTAGTTAGTTCCTCTTCGGGGGATCCATAGGTGGCGAAAGCGTTTCGAGCGGCGCGAATCGATCGGGGAACAATGTCGCTGCGGCAAGTTGTTCCCCGAGTTCGGTTCGGCGTCCGTCGCTCGTCAACTTGGATGGCCAACCGTTGTGCACTTGGTACGCATTCGCCGCGTAGATGAGTGCGGTGCCGAGAAAACGACGGCGCCATTGCTCAGCAATAAAGACTTGATCGACAACGCCCTCAAGGTGCCACCAGCGGATGGCTCCGACCTGATCTGTGCTTTGTACCGGAAGCGAGAAGAACTCGGGGTTGGTGAGGACTGTTCCCGGTGCAACGTGATCGGTGGCAAAGCCAGCCAGCATCATTGCGGGGCGTGTTGCGTCGAGATCAGGGACAACGACAAACCAAAGCGGCGGAGCATTGCGGAGAGCGTTTGGATTGAGGCTGAGAACTGAGCGACCATCGGGGTCGACATCGGTTCGCCACAATTCGTGTGCGTCGTTACTGGCCATAGGGCCGTCGATGACGTCGGCATCTTGATGGGCATCGCTCACGATCGCTCGTGCTCGCCACCGATTTCGCGGAAGGGATTCTTCCCTTGAATACCAAGCAGGAGTTCCTGCAGGTGGGGCCTCAACGTTTGGGAATGATGAAGACCAGGATGTTGCCATGTTGATGTTCAGCCAGTGAACGAAGGGGCTTGGTCGGCAGGAGGCGTCGTTGTTGCGTTCGGGTCCGTGATGGTGAGCGTCACCAAACTGTTGGGGATCTTCGCGTTTTGTACTTCAACGTTGTAGAGCAATCCGGCTCCATGAGCGATACCCCAGCAATTGACGGTATCCGTAAAGGGTAGGAGCGATTGCATCGTTGCAAGGAGCGGAAGGTAGTTCTGGTCCGGAACGAGCGGCTCCCACGTGGTGTTATCGCAGAAGGTCTCGGGCCCTGCGGTGAGCAGTTCTAAGAGGTATGCCGCCTGAGCAGCATCGCCGGCCGCCGTCACCACAGCACTCGCCGCTGCGTAGTAAGGGTCGGAAATCTGCGCGCTCGTGAGTCTTTGGATGATTGGCAGGTAGCCGCCGAAGGTGTGAACGAGAGCTGGCGGGGTAACAGTGAGCGTGAGGCCAACGAAGTTGGTTTCGAAGCGAAGTGAACTTGCCGTCGGGAGGATGAACCCGCCCCCACTCAGCGAGAACTCTGTAGTCCCATCGACTGCCGGCATGAGGTAGTAGCCCGTGCCGGGATAGGCAACGAGCCCAGTGATGACAAATCCCGAGCCAGCATCGATGTAATCACTTTGCCATGTGGCTTCGTCGGTCCAGCCGAGCGAAGGGATGCATTCGATGCTCTGCGTGCCGTCAGTGACAGTGAGTACGGGAACGATGTCAGTGCCGATGACCGGAGTGGGCGAGACGGCGTTGTTCACGTTCACGACATCGAAACTCAGAAGGTCGGCATTGTCTTTCATGAGGCCGAAGTACGGCGTGCAGTCTTCGTAGGTGCCGGGGGCCGAGATTGTGCTGGGCTGAATGGGGCCCGGGCCTTCAACCGGCTGCGCTGATGCTTGGGCCGAAACGACAGGGGACGCGGCTGACGCCAGGCCGAGCGATGCAGCAAGCGCACCGAGTAGGAGTCGACGTGACTGGAGAAATTCCGTTATCGCCATTTCCTAACCATACGGTACAGTCGATTATGGCGCACGTCTAGTGGATCAGAACAGGCGCAATTCATCTGATTGGATGCCGCGAAGTTCGTCGTAGTCGACTTCGACGCACTCAATGCCGCGCGCCTCGGCGAGAACTCGCGCCTGAGGCTTAATGCTTTGCGCCACAAAGATGCCGCGCACTGGTTTCACATCGGGATCAAGATCCATGCGCTCGAGATAGCGCGTGAGTTGTTCAACGCCATCGATTTCTCCGCGGCGTTTGATCTCAATTGCGACTGATCGCCCATCGGCATCGCGACAGAGCAGATCAACAGGACCGATGTCGGTGAAGTACTCGCGTTTGATGAGGCGAAGGTCGTCGGCAATCGCAGTTGGATTCGCGGCGAGCAGTTCCTGCAGGTGAGCCTCGACGCCGTCTTTCTGCAGGCCCGGATCTTCACCGAGTTCATGCGCTGAATCGTGGTGCACTTCAACGAGCGTGATCGTGAGAATTTCGCCCTTGGGGTTGGTGATGACCCAGCGTCCTTCTTCTTCGGTGACGCGATTTGGTGCGTTCATCCAATTAAGCGGCTTGTAGGCGCCGCCATCGGAGTGGATTGCAACGCAACCGTCGGCCTTCACCATGATGAGGCGAGTCGCCAAAGGAAGGTGAGCCGACAACCGACCGGCGTAATCAACGGAACAAGTGGCGATGACAAGACGCATGAGGTCGTCATCGTAGGCGCAGCGAACTAGTTGACTCCGCGCTTTTCGAACCGAGTCTTGATGAGTTCGCGGCGTTCCTGGAGGTCGCGGTAAGTAAAGCGATCGGTGGAACGCTCCAGCCCGATGCTGTCTTTCACGCCGGTGAGATCGATCTCGAAGGCCGAAGCATCGAAGCCAGCTTCTGCGAACAGTTTTTCGCCGTGGTTCTGAACGAAGTACATCGATATCTGTGTGATTTCGGCGAAGATGTCGAGATCGGGTGCAAGGCGTGCAATTGCGCCGTCGAGGAAGACGAGATTCTTCACATAGAGCATGAGTTCCTTGGGCATACGTGCGCCGTAGCCAAGGAGCATCTTCACGATCTTCTGTACTTCTTGGATCATTTCGTCGGGATCAGCGGTGGTGGGATCGATTGTGGGTGCACCGAGCCCAAGATCGGCGATCACTGCGTCGATATCGGTGTCGAGCGGAAGAGCGCCAAGTTCACACAACGCGGCGATCTGCATGTGGACGTCGTTCACGGTTGCGCCGAGCATGAGGCGAAGAAAGGCGCGGCGTTGACGTTCGTCCATGCGACCGGTGATGCC
>CAEZTR010000125.1_pt1 | contig 5623 bp, 5 predicted proteins | sample 7264261 | NCBI WGS metagenome assembly CAEZTR01 (sample SAMEA6813809, study PRJEB35770) | freshwater metagenome | biome: Freshwater; feature: Freshwater reservoir; material: water | place: Czech Republic | collected 2017-08-18 | depth 0.5m m
CAAGATCGAAGCCGTCATCACGAGCGGTCACATTGAACTCATCGGACGGATGCCATGGAGTTCAAACGCAACCTTCCTCGCCGAAGCAACCTTGGGCGAGGACTCCGTTCGTGTGATCTACAAGCCCCATATCGGCGAACGGCCGCTGTGGGATTTCCCTGACGGCTTATGGAAGCGCGAAGTTGCCGCGTACGAACTCAGTCACGCTCTTGGCTGGGACGTCGTTCCATTCACCGTCGGACGCGAGGACGCACCCCACGGAATTGGTTCCGTGCAACGTTTCATTGATGCCGACTTTGAGCAGCATTACTTCACCATGCTCGAGGAAGAAGAAACCCACGATCAGTTGCAACGAATGGCGATCTTCGACTTTGTCTGCAACAACACCGACCGCAAAGGCGGTCACTGTTTAATCGACGACGCGGGCCACATCTGGGGCATCGACAACGGCCTGTCATTCCACGCCGAATTCAAACTTCGCACCGTCATCTGGGATTTTGGTGGCGAAGAGATCGACGACGAACTTCTTGCAGACCTGCAGTCGCTCATCGACAACGGTCTGAACGATTCCGTAAAGGGATTGCTCGGCACCTTTGAACAAGACGCTGTGCTCGGTCGAGCGCGGGCGCTTCTTCGCGAAGGCGTGCTCCCGATTGACGAAAGCGGCCATCGCTACCCTTGGCCGTTGATCTAAACCGCGTCAGTCGCCGTTCAATGAATCCGTCGGTAACTACAAACGCCCCGGCCATTGACCGGGGCGTTTGAACACTGCAGTGCTGGAGATCAGCGAGCCTTAAGAGCCTCGATGAGCTGCGGCAGAACCTTGTGCACGTCACCAACGATGCCGAGATCGCTGACCGCAAAGATCGGCGCTTCAGCATCCTTGTTGATGGCGATGATGTTCTTTGAGCCCTTCATGCCGACCATGTGCTGTGTCGCGCCGGAAATACCAGCAGCGATGTACACGGTGGGCTTGACGACCTTGCCGGTCTGGCCGACCTGGTAGCTGTAGGGAACCCAACCAGCGTCGACGATCGCACGGGATGCACCCGGAGCAGCCTGTAGGAGCTTCGCGAGATCCTCAACAAGTGCGAACTGCTCTTTTTCGCCAAGACCACGACCACCCGAAACCACAACTGCGGCTTCATCGAGTGACGGCCCTTCACGCTCTTCGACGTGACGGTTGGTGACCTTTGCCCCAGCGCTCTTACCGCCATCGGGAACCGCAATGGTCTCGACTGCAGCGGCGCCGCCGCCAGCGGATTCTGCGACGAAGGACTTCGGACGCACGAGCACCAAGTGGGGACCAGCGGCAGTGAAGGTTGTCTTCACGTCGGTGGTGCCGCCGAACACTGGCTCGGTCGTGACGAGGCTTGACCCGTCGACCTCGAGGTCAGTGTTGTTGGTGATCACGGTGCGGTCGAGCTTGGCCGAAAGGCGACCAGCGATGTCACGACCGACATATGAGGTAGCAGCGATGATCGCGTCGGGAGCGTTGCCGCCTTCGACGAGAGCAGCGATGGCACCAGACACCGGAACGCCTGGAAGTGCACCAGCGAGATCGCCAGTTGTGTACACCTTTGATGCACCGAACTCACCGAGTTGGCCAGCAATCGCGTCGGCGTCGCCGCCGGCGTAGACCGCTTCAACCGTGTCGGCCAACGAACGGGCCTTGGTGAGAAGTTCAAGAGTGGTTGTGGTGACCTTGCCGTCAGTTGCTTCGGCGAGCACCCAAATCTTCGAAAGAGCCATGATCAATTCCTCCTAGAGAACCTTGAGGTCGTCGAGGAAAGCGACGATCTTCTCGGCGGCGGTGCCGTCGTCTTCGAAGACCTCACCAGCCTCGCGAGCGGGAGCTTCCGCAATGGACACGATCTGCTGACCAGCACCGGCCCAACCGACCTGACTGGCATCAAGACCAAGGTCAGCCACAGTCAGTGTGTCGACCGGCTTGGACTTGGCCGCCATGATGCCCTTGAAGGACGGATAACGCGGTTCAACAACACCAGCGGTCACCGACACAAGAGCGGGAAGCGGGCATTCGACATCGTCGTAACCAGCTTCAGTCTGACGCTGAATCTTGACGGTGCTTCCTTCGACGCTGATCGACTTGGCGAAGGTAACCGACGGAAGATCGAGCAAACCAGCGATCTGCTCGGGAACCGTTCCGGTGTAACCGTCACTTGATTCGGTCGCGGTGAGAACAAGGTCCGCACCTTCGACACGCTCAATGGCCTTTGCGAGCACCTTGGCAGTTCCGAGTGCATCGCTACCAGCGAGTGCATCGTCACTGACGAGGATCGCCTTCGCAGCACCCATGGCAAGAGCGGTTCGAAGACCGGACACTTCACCATTCGGAGCCATAGAGACGAGTGTGACTTCACCGCCACCGGCAGTGGTCACAAGCTGCAGCGCCATCTCAACACCGTACGAATCAGATTCGTCGAGGATGAGCTTGCCGTCTCGCTTCAGGGTTTTAGTAGTGGGATCCAACGCACCAGGATCAGCCGGGTCCGGGATCTGCTTGACACAAACGACAACGTTCATAGGTCGAATCCTGCCCGCAGAATGGGGTTGGGGCCAAATCACACGGGCACATTGTTTGAGGCCCGGCGCGAAGACGTCACCTCCGGGGCTCCGCTACGGTCAAAGTCCTTGTGAAGATGCACCTAATCGTCAATCCATCGGCCTCTTCGGTCACCGCCCGGGGGCGGGTGGTGATCACCAAAGCCCTTGCCGCCGACCACGAGGTCACCGTCTCGGAGACCGCCCGGAGGGGGCACGCCACTCGCCTTGCTGCCGCGGCCGCAGCCGACGGCGCCGATGTCGTCGTCGTGCTCGGAGGCGACGGCACACTCAACGAAGCAGCCAACGGACTCGCAGGGACGACCACGGCGCTTGCCGCTGTTCCTGGCGGTTCCACGAACGTCTTTGCCCGCACACTCGGCTTACCCGATGATCCCATCGAAGCCACCGGCGCACTTCTTGATGCTCTCTCCTACAACTCAATACAACGCATCGGGCTCGGGTCAGTAAACGGCCGCTACTTCTTGTTCCACGTTGGAATTGGATTCGACGCCGCGGTTGTTGCCCAAGTTGAACGACGCGGTTCACTGAAACGATGGGCAAACCACGCGCTCTTTGCTTGGGCTGCATTCGACACGTGGCTGCGCAAATACAACCGCAAGCGTGCGCACTTCAGCGTTCGGGTCGAAGGTCAACCAACAGTCGACGATGCAATGTTTACGGTTTGCCTAAACACCGACCCCTACACCTTCATTGGTACGCGTCCGTTCACCATCGCACCTGAAGCTTCGCTTGATCGACCATTAAGCATCGTCACTCTGCGAACACTTAACGCCGTGCCACTTTTGCGGATCTTGTCCTCGGCACTTGGCTCAGGCCGACAACTTCGGAACAACAAAAACGTCTCTTTTCACGCTGACGTCACACATGTCGAGATCGACGGTTTTGGACCAATCCCTCACCAGGTCGATGGCGATTACCTCGGCGATGTTGAACATCTTGATTTGCGATACGAACCCGATGCGTTGTCGCTTGTTGTTCCGCGAGTCACTTCTCGCTGAGAACCTCGCGACACAAACTCGGAACATTCGTGATGATGGCGTCGACGCCCATTTCGGCAAGAGCACGCATCTGCTCGGGGTCGTCGACTGTCCAGACATTCACCGCTATTGCGAGTGCGTGCGCTCGGTCCACAAACTCTTTTGTCACGATTCCGTGCCAAGGGTTGATCGCGACATGTCCAGCAGACGCCGCGCGATCGAGATCGGTTTGCAACGACTCGCCGTGAGCATTGAGTAACCCTGTAGGAAGTGTTGGGTCCAATGCTCGGACTTGGTCACAAATGTCGTGATCAAAGGAGGTCACTAGGAATTCACGAGATGTCGGTTCTGACTGCAGAAGTTCCACAACTTTTGCGATGAGAGATGGCCGAAGCGCATCGACGCCATCGGGTTTAATCTCAACGTTCACCGCCAGTGGCGAACATGCGGCAAGCGCTTCGGCCAGCGTAGGAATGACGTCAGGAAGGTCAGCAGCCGAAAGCTCTCCCAAGACTCGCCCGTCGGCCAAAACAGGGTCGTGATGCACCACCATCTCGCCATCGGCAGTGAGGTGGACATCGAGTTCGACCCAATCGGCCCCCTCCGTCACCGCTCCAGCGAAGGCGCTGAGCGTGTTGCCTGGCGGATTCGCTGCTGATGCCCCCCGATGTGCAACAACGTTCACCATTTGCCCACCGTACGCGTTTGACCAGCGATGTTTTGCTCAAACTCCACGTTTGTAGTTTACGTGTCATTCGTCACAAACAATTCGCAACCGTCAGACCCACCGCGGTATCGCGGGCGCTGACCTGAGGATTTGCAAAAAACCCTTGCGCGTGATCTGCCCCGCAAGTACGTTCTCGCCCCTCAGCCACACACGTCCGGGTCCGTTCGAATCACTTCTCGATTCTCACGGTGCGGAGAGGTGGCATGAACACACATCTCACGGATCGGCCGGAAAACCGCTTCGTGACCCCTGATCCTGGAGGAACCGTGGCCCTGACCGCGCCCCATGCAATGACCCTGAACGCGATCGCCGATGATTGGCGTGACCAGTCCGCTTGTCGTGACACCGATCCCGATCTTTTCTTCCCGGTCGGCACCACCGGCCCAGCGATTGAGCAGATCGAGAATGCAAAGTCCGTCTGCACCGACTGCGAAGTTCGTCAGCCCTGCCTCGACTTCGCCCTTGCCACCAATCAGGACTCGGGCATTTGGGGAGGCACTTCAGAAGAAGAGCGCCGCAAGCTTCGCCGTCAGTGGCTCGCCGCTCGCCGCAAGGCATCCTGATTCCCTGAGTCTCTGACTCGTTCAAACGACCTCCCCTCGGGGAGGTCGTTGTCGTTTTGGACCCAAGTCGAGAGATGCCTGCCTCAGCGGCGGACAGGCACCGAGATCCGGACAGCGGTGCCAGGACGGTCGCTCGTGCCCTCGCCAGCCGAGAACCCGATGGTTCCACCTAATTCGGTTGTCACGAGCGTACGAACGATTGAGAGGCCCAACCCTTTGCTGTCATCGATCGTGAAGCCCGGCGCTGTTCCCGTTCCGTTATCGGTCACCGTCACCCGCAAGCGAGTGCCGGTGTTCTCAAGTTCAACGATGACCGTGGCGTCATCGGTTGGTCCCGACGCAAACGCGTGGTCAACCACGTTCTGCAGAAGTTCGGTCAGCACGACGGCAAGCGGTGTCGCGACATCGGCGGGAAGAATCCCCGCATCGCCGACCACCGTGAATCGGATCGGACGATCAGGCGAGATCAGGCCTTCCTCCACCATTCGCACAAGTGGTCGAACGATTTCGATGAACGGAACGTCGTCTCCGATCGTGGTCGACAACGTTTCATGCACAAGAGCGATCGACCGAATGCGTCGAACCGATTCTTCAACCGCAGCCTTCGCTTCCGGCGATGACAAACGACGGCCTTGCAAACGAAGCAGCGCAGAGATTGTCTGCAAATTGTTTTTTACTCGGTGATGAATTTCGCGAATCGTTGCGTCTTTTGACAACAACATGAGATCACGCCGGCGCAGTTCAGAGATGTCGCGCATAAGCACAAG
>CAEZTR010000134.1_pt1 | contig 5401 bp, 5 predicted proteins | sample 7264261 | NCBI WGS metagenome assembly CAEZTR01 (sample SAMEA6813809, study PRJEB35770) | freshwater metagenome | biome: Freshwater; feature: Freshwater reservoir; material: water | place: Czech Republic | collected 2017-08-18 | depth 0.5m m
ACAAGCACGTCATGCAGCCAAGAGTCGGCCAATCGGAAGTTCACGAAACCGGGACCAGCGATTTCTACGGAAGTGACGTGGTCCGGAAGGTCCGCGTTGATGATCTCGGCCATACGTCCGGCAAGCTCACGGGGATTCCAGCCTGCGGCTTTGGCGGTCGCGAGGGCAATATTCGACGACCAATCGCCGTGCTCGCGCCGGGCCGGGCGCTCAAGATGCACCGATTCGGGGATCGGCGAGATCTCGAGGGTCGACAAAGCCGATCGCAGGGCGGTGGCGAGGGTGTCGCGAATCACTGAGGAGGTCTCCCCGGGCGGGTGGACAGGCGGTATGGGACCGTCGAACCCTACCCCCGTAGCCCCTTTGCCCCCGCGCCCAGTTTTGCGTGTGACACCGCGCTACATCAGGCACCTCAGCACACCAGTGCGGTTGCTCGGACCTCTGCGCCCTACCATCAAGGGCCAATGGCCATCCCCCCGACCCCCGAACTTCCCGACACGATGCTCGTGCGCGGCGGCCAGCCCGTCGACGGCGAGATCCATGTTCGCGGCTCGAAGAACGCTCTCCCGAAGGCGATGGTTGCGGCGTTACTCACGGTGGAGCCCTGTCGACTCACCAATATCGCTGCGATCACCGACATCGGGGTCGTCGATGAGCTCATCAACATTGCTGGTGGAACCGTCGTCCATGAGAACGACACGGTCATCATCACCGCCCACGAATTTCGTGCGTTGGCCGATGACGATGTCATGCGTCTCCATGCCGCAAGCCGAATTCCAGTTCTCACCACTGCCGTCTCGCTGCATCGCACCGGACATGCCGTTGTCGCTGCGCCCGGGGGATGTTCAATCGGACCGCGCCCAGTCGATTTCCATCTCAATGTCTTGCGTGCTTTCGGTGCTCGCGATGTGCACCGCGAGGACATCATCGAACTGAACGTCGATCGCATGCGCGGCGCACGCATCGAACTCCCCTTCCCCAGCGTCGGCGCTACCGAACAATTCCTCTTCGCATCGGTGCTCGCCGAAGGCGACTCCGAATTATCGAATGCAGCAATCGAACCTGAGATTCTTGACCTCATTGCCGTGCTGCAGAAGATGGGCGCAATCATTTCGGTCGAACCAAACCGAACCATTCGTGTCACAGGGGTTGGCGAGCTTGGCGGTTTCGAACACCGAGTCATCGGCGACCGACTTGAAGCAGCATCGTGGGCATCACTGGCGCTCGCCACAGGCGGCACCATCACTGTCCACGGTGTTCAGCAACAGCTTTTCTCAACCTTCTTGAATATGTACCGACGAGCAGGCGGTGATTTCAAGATCGATGCCGAGGGTGACACGCTCACCTTCGGTCGAGCCCGACGGATGCTGCGCCCGCTGGCACTCGAAACCGACGTCCACCCTGGCTTCATGACTGACTGGCAATCGCCATTCGTTACTGCCCTTACGCAAGCTGACGGCGTGAGCGTTGTACATGAAACCGTGTATGAGGACCGCCTCGGCTACACCGATGCGCTGCGCAGTCTTGGCGCACAGATCCAGGTGTTCACCGAATGCCTCGGACCAACTCGTTGCCGATTCGGTGCCGCCAACCATCGACATTCCGCAGTTGTTGTTGGTCCCACGAAATTGCATGGCGCTGAACTTGTTGTGCCCGACCTTCGAGCCGGCTTCTCTTATGTGATTGCTGCCGCAGCCGCCGATGGAGAAAGCCTCATTCACGGTGTCGATCTTCTCGACCGTGGATACGCCGATTTCCGCAGCAAGCTGTCTGCGGTCGGCGTCGAACACCGATAAGTCGCGCGCCGAGGCAGACAGCAACGACTGACCGGATCCCCCGTCCGGGTATGACCGGCCCGGTAGCGTGCCCGGATGCGTACGATCGGCAACATCCTCTGGTTCGTCCTCGCCGGCATCTGGCTCGCGATGGGCTATGCGATTGGTGGTCTGGTGATGTGCATCACCATCATCGGCATCCCCTTCGGCATTCAGTCGTTCAAGTTGGCCGGGCTCGCTCTTTGGCCGTTCGGGAGGACTGCGGCGATGACGGGGTCAGGCGGACCGCTTGAGATCATCTTCAACCTCATCTGGCTCGTGCTGTTCGGGTGGGGAATCTTTCTCGCTCATCTCATTGCCGGAGCACTCCTGTGCATCACCATCATCGGCATTCCGTTCGGCATTCAAGCGTTCAAACTCTCGACTCTCGCGCTATGGCCATTCGGCCGAGTGATTGTTCGCACGAACAGCACTATGAGCTACCAGGCCTGATGAGAAACAAACTGAGGCCACTGCACCATGAACCTCGATGGCCTGCAGCAATTGCCTTGGTTGCCGCTCTTGCGCTGTACCTCTTCCTCCCGGCCACGCTGATCGTCGGACCCCGTTGGCTTCTGCCAACACTCGAAGGTTTGCTCGTCATTCCGCTCCTCATCACCAACCCGGACCGCCGCGAGTCCAACACTGCCCCACTTCGGGTCATCTCAATTCTGTTGATCGCAATCATTTCGATCGCCAACATCAGTGCAATCACGTTGCTCGTGCACGACTTGCTCCGCGATACCGACATCGATGGCAAACCGCTGATTTATTCGGCGATTGCACTCTGGTTTAACAACGTCATTGTCTTTGCACTTTGGTACTGGGAACTCGACGGCGGAGGACCCGCCGACCGCCATAGCGTTTCAGTAAAGGACAGAGACTTTCTCTTCCCGCAACAGAACACACCCGAGGTCTTCACTGACCCATGGATGCCCAGGTTCTTCGATTACCTCTACACAAGCTTCACGAACTCGACGGCCTTCAGCCCCACCGACACCATGCCGCTTACGCGACGAGCGAAAGCATTGATGATGCTCCAGTCCGGATCGGCGCTGGTCACCATCGTGTTGGTGGCCTCTCGGGCCCTCAACATCTTGCGGTGAGCCAATGGTTCTCAGCCGATAGCGCCCCACGAGGGCTCGGCTAGGGTCATACGGCTATCTCGCCCTCGTAGCTCAGGGGATAGAGCATCGCCCTCCGGAGGCGTGTGCGGGCGTTCGAATCGCCCCGAGGGCACTCTAGTTTGATTCCGAAGCCGATCGCTGTGCATCCGGGTCCGCTTGGCCTGATTGACCCTGCTCAAGGAAATTTGATGCGATCTGAGCAGTGAGGACGGCGAGCGACACAAGGCCAAGAAGCAGCAACGCGACTGCAGTCAAGCGACCTCCAAGAGTGACCGGGGTGTAGTCGCCGTAACCCACAGTGGTCACCGTAACGACCGACCACCACAGCGCGTTGCCGAGCGTCGTGATATTCGCACCAGGGGCTCGCGACTCGAACTCCCAAACGACTATCGCTGCATTCAACATCAAGATCAATGCCACGCTCATGAACAACGCGAGGTTTCCTCGACTGAAGAGCTTCCGAAGAAGGCGCATGCTCGCGAAAATTCTTATCGGCGGAAATATCACTGCGACCATTAGGTCTGGGCGAGAAATCGCGTACCTGAATCCGCGCCTCGAAAGTTTCGACCGGATGATGAGGTCGACGAGATAGATCACCGAAATCGCGATTCGGCACGCCAACCAGATCGGAATGAGACCAATCTGTTGCTGTCCAGTGAAAATGTTGAGTACCAGCCAGATTGTTGACAGGGCCAAAAAATCAAGCCACGACTGGGTTCTGGCTACATAGACATCGAATTCTGGCGGGAACGAAGGCGATCCGTCCTCGTTCGTGGCTGTCTTAGCGTTTGCAGCATTGTTTGAAGTCGTCGACATGGACATCAGTCCATCATTGACCTCACACAAACCCGTGCATGATGACAAAACTGAGGCGGGTAACGGTCAGAATCGCTCGCCAAGCAGTTCGGGGTTCCTTGCCAAACGTTCGCGGATCTCCGCCTTCACGACTTTTCCTGAACCAGTCACGGGGAGTTCATCGACCACAACGGTGTGTCGGGGAACTTTGAATCCCGCGAGCCTCTGACGCACGAACGCCACGATCTCGGCGGTATCGATCTCAAGCCCTGGCGTCGCAACAACCACCGCACACACGTTCTCGCCCCACTTCGAGTCGGGTACGCCGACCACGGCCACACGAGCGACGCTCGGATGTTCAAGCACGGCCGCCTCGACTTCGAGGGACGAGACGTTTTCGCCACCAGTAATGATGATGTCCTTCTTGCGGTCGACGACGTGCAACCAACCATCAACCATCCGGCCCACATCGCCCGTGTGTAACCACCCATCTCGAAGCGCAGCATCGGTCGCTTCTTGGTCATTGAGATAGCCCAGCATCACCTGAGGAGCACGAATGAGGATCTCCCCCACCTCTCCGCTTGCAACGTCATTTCCTTCGTCGTCGACGAGTCGAAGGTCAACACCCGGCGCAGGTTTCCCAGCCGCTTCAAGCAGTTCGGCATCGCCCGCAAGTCCTCGACGATGGGCATCGGCATTCAAGAAGACCGCATTGCCCGAAAGCTCGGTCATGCCGTAGCCCTGCGCAAAATCAACACCTAGAAGCGCATCCGCCCGACGCAACAGCGGCGTCGGCATCGGCGCTGCACCGTAGGCAATTGACCGAAGCGACTGGAGTTGCGCAACGCGATGCGGCTCGGCATCGATGAGATCAACGAGGGTGGCCAACATTGTTGCTGCGAGTGATGTCGACCTCACCTGCTCGCGTTCAACGATGTCGCAGAACTCCGCCGCGGCGAATCCAGTCATGAGCGCCACCGGCCGCCCGTGCGCATGTCGATGAATCACGTTGTAGCCCGCGACATGACACAACGGGAATGGGAAGACATACACGTCGTCGAATTCAACTGGGCGCGAGCCCGCACTCGCCTCGACCGCTGCGAGGATGCTCCGATGTGTCAACAATGCACCCTTCGGCGCCGCAGTTGTGCCACTTGTAAACAACAACCATGCCGGAATTTCTGGATCAACAGGATTCAGCGCAAGAGCACCATCGAATCCATCGACCAGATCCGACCAGGTTTGCCAATCGAACAGTGGGAGTTCGACTCCCGCGTCCCGAAGACGATCCAGCTCACCGATTTCGCCAACAACGATTCCAGCGCCTGATCGCTCAATCATTGCGATCACTTCACGTGGATGAAGTCGATGATTGAGAAACACGAGCGTCCTCCCCGCAGCGGGAACGCCGTAATACAACTCGACCCAGACGCGATGATTCGACCCAATCACGGCAACACGAACATCCGGACGAAGAAGCTCGTTTGTCAACGCCGCCGTTGCGCGCACTCGTTGACTCAATTCGGAGAAGGTGACCGACCCAGCATCATCGATCAGAGCCGTGACGTTCGGACGGCTGGCCGCGACACCTTCGATCATGCCGGCAAGAGTTCCGGCGATACCGCTCACTTGCAGACGACGCCTTCGGGGGCTTTACCAGCCTCA
>CAEZTR010000144.1_pt1 | contig 5165 bp, 5 predicted proteins | sample 7264261 | NCBI WGS metagenome assembly CAEZTR01 (sample SAMEA6813809, study PRJEB35770) | freshwater metagenome | biome: Freshwater; feature: Freshwater reservoir; material: water | place: Czech Republic | collected 2017-08-18 | depth 0.5m m
AAATCAAGGGTGGCCGAGACGTTTGTCAGACCCATGCGCTAGGCATCGTTGATGGTGCCGAGTGCTCCGCCTGTGGCGATCATGGCTTTCGAAGGAATGCAGTCGCGTAAGTGTGCAGCGCCACCCACAAGATCTTTTTCGATCATCGTGACCTCAGCACCGAAACGAGCGGCATACGTGGCGGCAGTATTTCCCGCCGGTCCCCCGCCGATGATCACGAAGCGCTTCGCCATGGAGTTGAGGCTACCGGTCAAAGATCACCGAGATACCGCAGAAGAACCACCCACGGGCAGAGTTCACATCGGGTTCACGAATCCTCAGTGAGTAGCTCTCTCGATCGAACGTAAGCGATGGTCCGAAGTGAAAACCCGACGGGTGAGGCCAAGACCAATCACCGTGACGCTTGTCGCGACGGAGCCAAGAATCAGGTACATGATCGCAAGCTGCACGGTGACTGCGTCGACTGCGTCGACACCCGCGAGCACAAGACCGGTCATTGCTCCAGGCAGGAAAACAAGCCCAACCGCTTTTGTTGATTCAATCTGCGGCACAAGTGCGGTTCGCAACGCCGACCGCACATAGGGCCGAGACGCGTCTTGCCAGGACTGACCGAGTGCCAGCCGAGCCTCAACCTCATCGCTTTTCTCTGAGAGTTCGCCGACAATGCGGCGTCCCACAAGCACACACGCTGTCATCGAATTGCCGATCATCATCCCAGCAAGCGGAACGATTGTTCTCCCTTCAATTGGGAAAACGCCAAAGCCAAAAATGACCGAGAGACTCACGACGACGACGGCAAGCATGGAAGCGGTCCCGAGAAAGAAGATTCCAGGAACTTCTTTTGCTCTGCTGCGGATTGTGAAGCCTGCAAAGCCGATCATGATCACGACCCACAGCCACGCCCACCACACATAAGCGTTGGGATCAAGCACAAGCCTCAACGCGAAGCCAACCAAAAGTAATTGCACTGCAGCGCGAGCTGAGGCCCACAGCATTGACCGAGAAAGTTGCAAACGCTGCGAGAACGAAAGGGCAATGGCGACCACCACCAATACGAAGGAGCCAAGCAAACCCGCCCATCCGACATGTGTAGCGTTCATGACTCCTCCTCTGACATTCCCCGCGTGAGATAGGCGGCCGTTTCTTCTTCCGAGGCATTACGCCCATCGATCAGCACGAAGGCACGATCGGCGATCCGATCTACTTGGTCGAGATCATGGGTGATCCAGACCACTCCGATCCCTTCGGTGGCGAGTTCTCGAGCGAGCGCTTCAATACCCAACCGATTTTCTGGGTCGAGCGACGCGGTCGGTTCGTCCATCAAGATCACGTCAGGTGTTGTGAGAAGGGTTCGAGCGATACACATTCGCTGCGCCTCGCCACCGGAGAGATCGTCGGCCACACGATCGAGAAATGAAGCGTCAAGACCCACCCGATCAAGCACGACGCTCATTTCCTGATCAGTGGACTTCGGGTCCGCCACCGCGAGGTTGGCCCGAACCGATCCGGCAAACGGGACTGGTCGCTGAAACACCATGCCCACATTGCGACGAAGGGTCCGAGGATCGACGCTTGCCAAATCAGCGCCTCGGAATCGCACCACGCCAGTTGTTGGGACTTCGAGACGGTTTCCAAGGCGGAGAAGGGTGGACTTGCCCGCCCCTGAGGGCCCAGTAACGACCGTGACGAGCCCTGCGGGCACCCCAAGGCTGACGCCGTCAAGAATCTTCGGCCCACCGGTTACGACGAAGGAGACCGCCTCAAAATCCAAGATCGCTGGCGTTGCACTGGCAGTCGATTCCGGTCCCATGGGTGCCAGCATGACACCCGCGCGTCCTCCCTCTTAGTCTGAGGGGGTGACTTCCTCAGAACAGTTCCCCACCGCCTGGGCCGATGCGGCCTCCAAAGACCTCAAGGGTGCAGACCCTGCCGATCTTGTCTGGGAAACCCCCGAAGGCATCGCCGTCAAACCGATCTACACCGCTGCCGACCTCGAGGCGCTGGGTGATGTCGACACGCTCCCAGGCTTCGCCCCGTACACCCGTGGCGTACGAGCAACGATGTACACGAATCGCCCCTGGACGATTCGTCAGTACGCCGGATTCTCCACCGCAGAAGAGTCCAACGCCTTCTACCGCCGCAACCTCGCTGCCGGTCAGATGGGCCTGTCAGTGGCATTCGATCTCGCAACCCACCGCGGCTACGACTCTGACCACCCGAACGTGGTTGGCGATGTCGGCAAAGCCGGCGTGGCGATCGATTCGGTCGAAGACATGAAGATCCTGTTCGAGGGAATCCCACTCGATCAGATGAGTGTTTCGATGACGATGAACGGTGCTGTCATTCCGATCCTCGCCATGTTTGTTGTTGCCGGCGAAGAGCAGGGCGTTGATCGTGCACTTCTCGCTGGAACCATTCAGAACGACATCCTCAAAGAGTTCATGGTCCGCAACACCTACATCTACCCGCCTGCCCCGAGCATGCGAATCATCGCCGACATCATTGATTACACGGCGAACGAAATGCCGAAGTTCAACTCAATCTCGATCTCCGGCTACCACATGCAAGAAGCAGGGGCGACCGCAGTTCAGGAACTCGCGTTCACCATTGCCGATGGCAAGGAATACGTACGCGCCGCATTGGCCAAGGGACTCGATGTCGATCTCTTCGCTGGTCGCCTTTCGTTCTTCTTCGCGATTGGCATGAACTTCTTTATGGAAGTTGCGAAACTCCGTGCCGCACGAGTGCTTTGGCACCGAGTCATGAGCGAGTTTGAGCCCAAGAAGGCTGGTTCGCTCATGCTCCGCACCCACTGCCAGACCTCGGGCGTCTCACTCACCGAACAAGATCCGTACAACAACGTCGTGCGCACAACGATCGAAGCGCTCGCAGCAGTGCTCGGTGGAACGCAGAGCCTTCACACGAACTCATTCGACGAAGCGCTTGGCCTTCCGACCGACTTCAGTGCACGTATTGCCCGCAATACGCAGCTCATCATCGCTGAAGAATCTGGCGTCACAAGCACCGTCGATCCGCTTGGTGGTTCGTACTACATCGAGTCTCTTACGCAGTCACTCGTCGACGAAGCTTGGCAACTCATTTGCGAGGTCGAGGAACTCGGCGGCATGACCAAAGCCGTTGAGTCCGGCATGCCGAAGTTGCGCATCGAGGAATCCGCCGCTCGCAAGCAGGCCCGCATCGATCGTCGTGAAGACATCGTTGTCGGCGTCAACAAGTACGTGCCTGAAAATGTCGAGATGGTCGATGTTCTCGACATCGACAACACCAAGGTTCGCGAAGAGCAGCTCGCCAAATTGGCAACAGTTCGCGCAAACCGCGACGACGCCGCATGCGCTGCCGCTCTCGCTGCTCTCACCGAGGGCGCCAAGAACGATGGCAACCTTCTGGCCCTTGCCGTCGAGGCCGCTCGGGCCCGTGCAACGCTCGGGGAGATCTCGGACGCCATGGAAGAGGTATTCGGCCGACACAAGGCTGAGGTCCGTACCATTGCCGGCGTGTACGCAAAGGCTTACGAAGGCGACGAAGACTTCACCGCTCTTCAAGGCGAGATTGAAGCCTTCGCGAAGACTGAAGGCCGTCGTCCCCGCATGCTCGTCGCCAAGATGGGCCAGGACGGCCACGACCGCGGCGCCAAGGTCATTGCAACAGCATTTGCCGACCTCGGCTTCGACGTCGACATGGGTCCCCTGTTCCAGACCCCATCCGAGGCAGCTCGCGACGCGATCGAGAACGATGTTCACGTCGTTGGAGTGTCGAGCCAAGCTGCCGGCCATAAGACCCTCGTTCCGATGCTCATTGACGAACTGAGGAAGGCCGGCGCCAACAACATCCTTGTGGTGTGCGGCGGTGTGATTCCGCCTCAGGACTACGACATGCTCAACGATGCTGGCGTTGCAGCAATCTTCGGACCCGGCACCAACATCCCGTCGGCTGCTCGCAAGGTTCTCGCTCTCATCGCTGAGAAGAGCCCGAACGCGTGACCCAACCCGCCGAGACTTCCGAGTCCCTCATTGAGGGGATTCGTTCGGGTGATCGGCGATCGTTAGCCCGCGCAATCACATTTGCCGAGTCGACCAGAGCCGAGCATCGCGTCATTGCCGATGCCGTACTCGAGGCGATCCTGCCGTCGACCGGCAATGCGGTGCGCATCGGAATCTCCGGGCCACCCGGAGTTGGAAAGTCAACGTTCATCGAAGCGTTCGGCAACCACATCCTCGATCAAGGCCACCAACTCGCGGTTCTTGCTGTCGATCCCTCTAGTCGCCGGACCGGCGGTTCGATCCTTGGCGACAAGACCCGCATGGGCGAACTCGTGAATCGTCCCGAAGCATTTATCCGCCCCTCCCCTGGTGGCTCGCAACTCGGCGGTGTTGCCCGACGCACTCGCGAAGCAATGTTGTTGTGCGAGGCAGCCGGATTCGATGTCGTCATTGTCGAAACGATCGGTGTCGGTCAGTCCGAAGTTGCGGTTTCAGACATGGTTGATCTCTTCGCGCTTCTTGTTTCGCCGGGTGGAGGCGATGAACTCCAGGGCATCAAGCGCGGCATTATGGAACTCGCCGATCTCGTCATCGTGAATAAAGCCGATGGCGACCTCGCTCCCGCCGCAGCCCGCACCCGTGGTGATTACGCAAGCGCTGTGCACTTGCTTCGACCGAAGTGGAATGCATGGGCAACTGAAGTTCTCGCCTGTTCTGCGCTCAATGGCATCGGCGTTGCCGAGGTCTGGCAAGCAGTCACCTCTTTCCGTGCGTCTGTCACTGCGAACGGTGAACTTGTTGAGGCCCGTTCAGCCCAAGCAACTGCGTGGCTCTGGAGCGAGATCGGCGACACACTGATCGATCGTTTCCGCTCACACCCTGCAATCGCAGTGCAGCTAGAAGCAACGGAACTCGATGTTGCATCAGGGCTGATCACCCCCGGACGCGCAGCAACACAACTGCTCGACTCGTTTATTTCTGAGAAGCAGTAGCCGCCATTCGGAATGCGGTGAGAACGTTGACTCCCCACGGTTGAATCCGATGACGCGCGATCGGAATCGCTCCCTCAACCGAAGCAAGCACCAATTGTTCAACCTCGGTAACGGCGAGGAATGAAACTGCCCGGTCACCACCGATCCATCGGTCGGCGAGAACAAAAAAAGG
>CAEZTR010000145.1_pt1 | contig 5158 bp, 6 predicted proteins | sample 7264261 | NCBI WGS metagenome assembly CAEZTR01 (sample SAMEA6813809, study PRJEB35770) | freshwater metagenome | biome: Freshwater; feature: Freshwater reservoir; material: water | place: Czech Republic | collected 2017-08-18 | depth 0.5m m
TCGGTGCTTCTCAACGCGTACCCATATACGAGTGGGCACTTGCTCGTGGTGCCGAATCGCGCTGTCGCCGAACTTGAGGGCCTTACCGACGCAGAACTTGAAGAGATGTCGCATCTTTCAAGAGATGCAGTGATTGCGCTCAAGGGTGCCTATCTCTGCGACGGAGTCAACGTTGGGCTGAACCTTGGGCGTGCTGCAGGCGCCGGCGTTCCCGATCATCTCCATACCCACGTACTTCCTCGCTGGGATGCCGACAGCAACTTCATGACCTCGATTGCTCTTGCTCGTGTTCTGCCAGAGCCGCTCGATGCAACGCTGCAAAAAGTTCGGGACGCCTGGCCCAACTGATTGATTGCGACTGCCACCGAGAAGGCATCTTGGCCGCGGGTGTGCGACCGTGCCCCGCAGGCGGCTACGGTCCCATCCGATGTCTGACATGAACGACGCCAACGATTCCGCCTCAACAGCTCCGCTGAATGACGCCGAAATTCGTGACGCACTTCCTGAAGATCTGAATGCGGCGGGCTATGTCGGCCCTTATCTCTTCCCGAACAACAATCGCCGTCGGATTCCCGCCTATCTGTATTGGGCGATCTCTGCGATCTGCATCCTCATCTGGGTGTTCCGTAGTGGCAGCGACCCAGTTCTGATTAATCAGGGTGTTCTCATCGCAGCGATCGTGCTTGCGCTGTTCGGCCTCTACAGCTTTGTTGCAGGTTGGAACCTGAAAGTCGACGAAAGCGATGCACTCGTTGCTGCCACAAAGCAGGTTGGGTTCCCTGTCGGGCATGCGTCAGCGCAGATGGGGTGGCGCGGACTCCTCAGCCGACCGACATGGCGCATCCTGCTCTACAGCGCGGAAGATCCACCTGAAAAGCGCGGGCTTGTACTTGTCGACGGGGTCGACGGTTCCATCGTCGAATGGTTCGTTGAAGACAATCCCGAGGACTGGGCCGAATAAAGCTTCGGGGAAGTTCTTGTTCAGTGAAGCGACGCGAGGATGTGCTCGACCTGAGCGAGTGCATCGACGCCAACCTCAACGGCCTCACGCAGAAGGTCGAGCGCGCTGACCCTGGAATCCGCGACGACGCCTGTGCGCGACCAATCGTTGCCTTTGATGGAATCGGCCAGGTCGGCAAGGGCCGTCACGCGTTCGGTGAACTGTTCCAAGACCGCCTCAGTAGGTTCGCTCGTCGAGAGCTCAATGGAGCGAAGTCGCCGGTTGGTCACTGCCGGGTGAAGTGGGGCGTCGTCGAGAATTGAGACATCGCTCAGACCCTTTTCGAGCACTGCAAGGGTGGCAGATGCTCCGAGAATCGCCTCGACGGCAGAAACTCCGTCAGCGCCCAATTGGTGAGCCCGTCCTTCGGTGACCTCGTCGACCGATCCAAGGGCGGCGTTGACCCGTCGTGGCAGGGTGCGCAGGGCGACAATGGCATCGCCGGGCATGAGGGTCGAGTAGTCAGTCATGGCTGAAGATTAGGGGCGTGCCGGGGTCGGTCAATGGCCCACTGCTAGCCTTTCTTCGTGCTTGACGGTCGTTGGCGAACCAATATTGAGAAAGCGTTGAAGCCGGTTGGAGCAAACTTGCTCAAACTGGGTTTCACCGCCGATCGCCTGACTGCTCTTGGCGTGGTCATGTCGGCGTGCGCCGCAGTTGCCATTGCGGCGGGATTCTTGCCCCTAGGGCTTCTCCTTCTTGTCCTCACTGGTTTGCCCGACGCTCTTGATGGCGCCGTGGCAAAGGCGGCGGGCACCGCTGGTCCTCGCGGCGCCTTCTTCGACTCCGTCGCCGACCGAGTCTCCGACACGATGTTGCTCGGTGGTGTTGCTTGGTATCTCGCCGATACCTATGGCGGACTCATGCCGCTTCTGCCGATGGCCGTGCTCGGCGCTTCGCTCATCATCTCCTACGAGCGGGCGAAGGCCGAAGCCCTCGGCTTCAATGCCAAGGGTGGCGTCATGGAACGCGCCGAACGAGTCATCCTCCTCGGTCTTGGTCTCCTCTTCCCCGTGCTGCTGATTCCCGTTCTTTGGGTGATGCTCGTTCTCACGATCGTGACCGCAGTGCAGCGCTTTGTGAAGGTCTGGGGTCAGGCATCTCAGGAACGTCCCGTTGTTGTGCCAACTCGCCGCGCGTCTCGTCGCCGTGCCGCCCGCGTAACCCGCGCCGGGTCGTCACAGTGGCGTCAGAACCTTCAGGCGCGTCGACGCCGTTAGGCGCTCATGGCGCTGGATCCGGTCACCGCGGCCTATCGCGCGGGCGCAGCCTTCTCGCGGTCTGTGCCGCGTCCGTTCGCTGAGATCACTGCAAAGGGTTTAAGTCGCATCGCTGCTTCGGTATCGAAGGAACGACGCATGCTTGTTGCGAGGCATCTCCATCGTGCCGATCCGACGCTTGAAGGTAAGGCGCTTGACCGCGCCGTCGACGCAACGTTCGACAGTTACGCGCGTTACTGGATCGATTCATTTCGTCTTCCGCAGTTGTCTCCGGAACAAGTTGACTTCAGTTTTGCTTTTGAAAACTTCACCCACATTGCTGACGCACTGAAAGCGGGCAAGGGAGTCGTGGCAGTTATGCCGCACTTGGGTGGATGGGAATGGGCCGCATTTTGGATGACGCAGGTGATGAAGATTCCAGTCACTGCGGTGGTTGAGTCACTTGAACCTCCTGCGTTGTTTGAATTCTTTGTGGAGTTCCGGCGAGAACTCGGGATGAACATCGTTCCGTTGGGGCCCGATGCAGGTAGCGAGATTTTGAAGGCGTTGAATTCCAATCACGTCGTGTGTTTGCTTGCCGACCGCGACATCATTGGTGACGGCGTTGAGCTTGAATTCTTTGGCGAAACAACCACGATTCCTGCAGGTCCAGCAACACTTGCATTGCGCACTGGTGCTGCACTCATCCCGTGTGCTGTCTATTTCGAAGGCAGAACCGGTCATCACGCTGTCGTCGAACCGCCTTTGAAAGTCGTTCGTGAAGGAAGGCTTCGTGACGACGTGCGTCGAGTCACCATTGATTTAGCTGGTCGGCTCGAAGGACTCATTCGCCAAGCGCCGGAGCAGTGGCATCTGCAGCAGCCGAACTGGCCGAGTGATTACGCCGAACTTGAACGAATCGGCAAACCGCACCCTCGACCGAAGCGCGGCCCGTCTTCTCTTGCCGCTCGAGGCGACAACTGACATGCGTATCGGGATTGTTTGCCCCTACAGCCTCACCCTTCCAGGTGGTGTGCAAGGTCAGGTGTTGGCGTTAGCTCGCGCGCTTCGTACTCGCGGACACGACGTGCGCGTCCTTGGACCCTGCGATGGGCCACCACCTGATTCCGGAGTCACGCCCCTAGGCGACAGTCTTCCAACTGCTGCCAACGGATCCGTCGCTCCAATTGCACCCGACCCTTCGGCGCAATTGCGCACAATTCGCGCCCTTCGCGACGAACGCTTCGACGTCGTGAATGTCCACGAACCGCTCGCACCGGGAGTCACCAATACGGCGCTGCTGTTTAAGTCGCAACCGATCGTTGGCACCTTTCACGCGGCGGGGGAGAGCGCTGCCTACCGATGGCTTCAGCCTGTCGTTCGGTGGCTGGCGCGCAAGATCGATGTTCGCTGTGCAGTGTCGGCCGACGCTCGCGACATGGCAATCGAAGCGGTTGGTGGTTCCTACGAACTGCTCTTCAACGGTGTTGATCTCTCTCACTACGCCGGCCCGGCGATCCCGAAAGCGGAACCTCGCACGATTCTTTTCCTCGGTCGTCACGAACCGCGCAAGGGTCTCGCGGTACTGCTCGAAGCAATGGGTGAGCTTCCGGCGGGCGTCCGTCTTGCCGTGGCCAGCGACGGGCCTGAGACCGAAGAACTTCGCCGACGTGTTGCAGGCGATACGCGCATCGAATGGCTGGGTCGAATCTCGGAGGCGGAAAAGATCCAAAGGCTTCGCTCTGCGGAGGTTTTCTGTGCGCCCTCGCTCGGCGGGGAATCATTTGGTGTCGTACTGCTTGAGGCTATGGCTGCGAAAACCGCTGTCGTCGCCAGCAACCTCCCCGGCTATGCCAATGTGGCGAGAGCCAATAAAGACGCACTTCTCGTCCCGCCGGGAGATCCAGCGGTTCTCGCAGGGGCATTGCGACGAGTTCTCGACGAAGCGCCTCTGCGTGAATCGCTTGTGGCCTCGGGATCAGAGCGAGCAGAGGGATTCTCCATGGACCACCTTGCGGAACGCTACGAAGAGATCTTCGAGCGTGTTGCACTTCGCCGGTAGTATCGCTCTGTCCTCTTTCCCTATCGAAGGCTTCGTGTGACTTCCACTCTTGAGCAAGCGTCGCCTCGTTCCGCCAGATATGGACTCGCCGCTGCGCTGCCACTCGCTCTAACTGGGCTGATTGTCGCTGCAGTGCTCGCGGTCGTCGCGGGCGTCGTTGGTCTAATCGTCGGTCTTGTCATCACTGCAGTAGCTGTAGTCGTCCGGATGCGTACCTTTGCCGCCGGAATCGACGATGCGATCATTCAGCAGCTCGGAGCCAAGCCTGCCGATGGTCCTGAAGCAGCTGGGTTCCGCAATCTTGCTGACGGGCTTTCTGCCACAGCCGGCGTTCCTCTTCCGGAACTGATGATTCTCGATACTCCGTCTGTGAATCTTCTCGTCGTCGGAACCGATGCTGAACACGCAGCGATCATCGCTACTTCCGGACTCCTTTCCCAGTTGAGTCGTGTCGAACTCGAAGGTGTCGTTGCTCGCGCATTTGTACAACTTCGTCAGGGAGATGTTTTCTCCGCCACGATGGGTGTGCGGCTCGAAGCCGCTCCTGCGACGCGAATCTTCGCCTCAATGTTGGGCCACAGTTCGAGTCTTGGCGATCCTGATCGCGATGTACTTCTCGACCGTTCGGCGGTGATGCTCACTCGCTATCCGCCAGGTCTGGTTGGTGCACTTGGAGTGTGTCTTCGAGTGGGGTCAATGGTTTCGGCGGGGTCGCCTTCATTGCGCCGACTTTGGCTGGTCGACCCAATTTTTGTTGATGCAGATGCCCTTACCCATCGGATGGAAGCGCTTCGATTGCTGTGACTCGTAAAAAGTTGTGGATGATCATTGGTGGATCGGTCGGAGCCCTTGTCATTGCGGGAGGGGTCGTGTTCGCTCTCACCCGGTCCGATTCCA
>CAEZTR010000156.1_pt1 | contig 4828 bp, 7 predicted proteins | sample 7264261 | NCBI WGS metagenome assembly CAEZTR01 (sample SAMEA6813809, study PRJEB35770) | freshwater metagenome | biome: Freshwater; feature: Freshwater reservoir; material: water | place: Czech Republic | collected 2017-08-18 | depth 0.5m m
ACACGTGAATGTTTTAGAGGGCCTCAGCATTGCTGGGGCCCTTCTCTTTTTCCCAAAGCTTCGGCCGAAGCGTCTGAGATCACTTGATCGACAAAGTTTCAGTTGATGCAGACGCCGGTACTCACGGCGGAACTCTCTACCTGCCCGAGTACCGCTTTCAATTCAGACGGCGCCAACGCATACGCAACATTTTCCACGTCACGAGCGATAGCAAACGCGATGCCGACCACGACTCCCTGCGAATTTGAAAGAGCCGCACCCGAGTCGCCTGGTCGAAGAGTTGACGAAAGCTCTAGGACCTTGCGTTCAGTCCTCTTTGAACCATAGATATCGCGACCAGTCGCGTTGATCACCCTGGCGACGCTGAACGGAGCAATTCGAAGCGGCTCACCCCCGGGATGCCCGAACACTCCCCCGGTGGTCCCGTCATCAGGGTCTTCTGAGGACAAGGCAAGCGCAGGTCGATCGAGGCCATTGACGCGAACGATGGCCACATCACGCTCAGGGTCGAACGCCACGACAACACCATCGAATCGGCGACCGTCGTTGCGGATCACTGTCGTTGATCGTTCACCCGCAACAACGTGCGCATTCGTTGCAATAAGGCCGTCGCTAACAACGAAACCTGAACCATCCTGAAGTTTGTCGCATGCTGGACCCTCAACCTTGACGACGGATCTCGCAACGGCCGCAGCAGTTTCGATAGTGAGTCCGGTTGACGCAGGCGGAGTTCCCAGTTTTGGAGATGGTCGAAGTGCGTCGAAGACATCGGGGAAGGAACCGTCGCCGATGACCGAGCGCAGTGCTTGCATTGCATCAGGAGGCGGAGGAAGTGAATTGTCGACGGTACGAGCAATCCAAGAGTTGGATGTCTGTGTCGCGAGCCAACCAGGAGTAGCAACAAACACCGGCACAACGAGCCAGAGGATGATCACCACGCCGAGGAGGCCTGCGAGTGCCCCGAGTGCTCGGTCGACGACGCCGAACGCAGCGTCGCGGCGTGATGGGGTGAGTCGGCCACCTATGACGAATCCAAGTGCCTGTCCGAGCGTCGCTCCGACCAAAAGAAGCCCAACAGAGAGGACCAACACGAGTCCGTGATTGGCGGATCCGAGCTGCTCAAGAAACTTCGGTAGCAGCCAAACTCCGAATGCGAGTCCGGCTGCCAATCCGATCCACGAGATGACCCTCGCGATGAAACCGAGCCGGTAGCCACCGATAACGGCGAGCGCGAATGCACCGAGAAGTACAACGTCGAGGACGCTCACCGCGCAGACCGATGCAAGATCAACCCAGGCTCTTGCTCAGCCGCCGAGCAATCGAGCGTGGGTGAGAAATCCGGTGTGAGCGACCATGCGATGGTCGGGGCGAACTGCGAGCCCCTCGACATGCCACGTCCGGTTGAGAACCTCGAGGGTTTCTGGCATATCGAACGCACTCTGCTCAAGGGCCTGACGGAGTTGCATCACCTGCACGATGCTCGGTGTGTAGGCCAGGAGGATTCCGCCCGGATGCATCGCCTTCGCAGCATGCGGTACGACTTGCCATGGCTCAGGCAGATCAAGGACCACTCGATCAAGATCGGTTTCGTCGATTCCGTCGTAACAATCCCGCAACTCAACGCGGTAACGATCAAGTGCTTCGGCGCCGAGAAACGCCTCAACGTTTTCCTTGGCTCGATCGGCAAAGTCTTCACGAAGTTCGTACCCGACGATGTCTGCTCCGGCTCGCAACATCGCCATAGACAGTGCACCGGAACCGACCCCAGACTCGAGCACGCGTGCACCGGGGAAGATGTCGGCATGCATCAAGATCGGACCAAGGTCCTTGGGGTAAATGACCTGCGCTCCACGTGGCATCTTGAGCACAAAATCGGACAAGGTGGGGCGGACGGCAAGGTAGGCAACATTCTTCGTCGACTGCACCGTGACGCCTTCGGGTGATCCGATGAGCGAGTCGTGAGGAACGAAACCCGAATGCGAATGGAACTCTCCGGCCGGCTTCAAGGTGATGAGGTACCGGCGCTTCTTTGGGTCAATAAGGAGCACACGATCGCCAACGGCGAAAGAGCGGCTCACTGGACTGATCCTGTTCGTGTCGGACCAAGATCTACTGGCACAGCGGTGACTCCGGTTTGGTCGGGAAGTTGGCCCCCTGCTCGAACTACGAGCCGACAGAAGGCACAGATTTCAGAGGTCGTTGGGGCCCCACATGATGCGCAGGCTCCGAGGCCTTCGCGGTCGATAGAGGCTTCAACCTCAAAGAAGGCCGCCGCTCGATCAAGAAAACCGAAATAGAACGAGTGCTTTGCCCCTGGCGACATCGCCTCGATCTCGTTAAGTGCACTCTTGTAGCTGAGGTGCTTGTTCCCTGCCGCCATGGGGCACTCATCGACCAAGTAGTCGATCCCCTTGACGATGCAATAGGCGGCGGTTTCTCGCTCCGCCAAGCGAACTAGTGGCTTCACCTTTTTGGGAAAGCCCTCTCGGGCGGGCAGGACAGGAAGTTGTCGTCCGAGGTATTCGGTATGCCAATGAAGTGTGTTTCCGAAGAGAACAGCTGCTTCATCATCAAGATTGTGGCCAGTGACCAGGACGTCGTAGCCACCTTTGATTGCCTCTTCATCGAAAAGATGTCTCTTCGAAAGCCCGCAGGCGGAACATGGGACCCGCTTCGCGGCGCGTGATCCGTTTGGAATGTCGAAACCGAACGTTGAAGGCACATCGACTTCAACCAAATGAAGATTCCGAGTTTGGGCGTAGGCGCGGGCGTAATCGAGCGAAGTATCGCTGTACTCCCCGATTCCTAATCCGATGTACAGGCCATCAACGTTGTACCCAAGGTCCACCAGTAGGTCCCAGATTGCCAATGAATCTTTGCCACCAGACACGGCGACGAGGATTTTGTCTTCCGGGGTAAACATCTCGAATTCATCGATTGCTTTCCGAACCTGACGTTGACATTGCTCGAGGAAGTGCTCGGCACAAAAATTCGAATTGTGTCGGCGGATATCAATAATCGCTGGGCCGCGGCACGTCACGCATTTCACGATGCGCCACCAGAAATCACCGGACGAATTTCTATGCTGTCGGCATCGGACAGACTCTCGTCTCCGGGGACAAGTTCGCCGTCTCGTACGACAAGAACCGCCTCTCGGTTGAGGTCGAGTCTCGCCAACAGATTAATGATGGTGATCGGGCCCTCGATCTCGAGATCCCGTCGCGGGTTATGCAGTCGTACCTTCACCTGCACATAATCGCAGGGTTGAGGGCAAAACTCCTAGGCGCGTTTCGCAAGACGTTCAGCCTTGCGATTCGATCGTTTCTCTGCCTTGCGCATCTTCCTACGTTTACGGCGGGTGGGAAGGGGTGGTTCGTTGCGCAAGACAATGGTTTCGCCGACCTCAAGCCTGCTCCGATAGACGACCTTGGGCTCCGGTCGGAGCGCCCATTGGAGCCCACGCACAGTCCATGCCGCGATCCCGAGGAGCAGCCATGGACGGCTGCCCCCGAGAAGGCCTTTCGTTAGAGCACGTCGACGAACGTCAGAAAGCAGACTCATACTCGGCGAATCTCGACAAACGTTCTGCGCTTACGCCCACGCCGACTTCCGAGTGCGAACGCTACGACCACGAGAGTGACAGCCACTGCAGCCACTGCGATTGTGGTGTAGCTGCGCGCTTCTGACTCGACACCTTCAACTTCCGATTGGATGTCGCGGAATCGCTGCTCGATGTGATCTCTGGTGATGGGACCGCTGGTGGTCATCGGTTCGCTCCTGGATGTGCGCTTGCCGGCTGGGTGCCAACACTGCCCTTTCCGATCCTTGAGATCGCAAGAGCGACGAGGCCACCAAACACGAGTGCAACGATCAGGTAGGGCACCCATGACCAGAATCCGGCAAAGACGTCGCCGGTTTGGGTCTGAAGTGCTCGCAGACCTGAAAGGCCAAGCAAGAAGACCCCAAGGGTGATCACGATCATCCCTCCGACGCCAAAGGCCAAGTAGCGACCGATGTTGCGAAGCGGATCAATCGTCTCCTGACGGGCGTAGGCAACGAGGAGATCCCAGAGGTCCTGAACAATCTCAGAGAGTGATTTTGAAGACGCCACAGATAGTCCTTCGTGAGCTCTGGACAGAAGGCCCGCCGGATTGCCGGCTTCGAATGCAGAGAAGTATCCCACCCATTTGGATCCCTTGGGGGCAAACCCCGAAGTTCGGGACCTACGTCACATTAGAGAGGTGTCTCTCCCTCGCCGTTGAGGAGGTCAATCGCATCGAGCATCGCCGTCTGCTCCTCGATCGAAGCGAGCAGGAACCGAAGGCGGGAATCGGGATCGTCTGTCTCCAGCGCCTGCAGGCGATCCAAAGGGCCGATTGGCGACAATGCAGCAAGTTGGAAGGATGCGATCGAAGGATCGGGGTCAAGCTCAGGCCGAGAACTGAGTTCGGAACGGTCAACGCCCAGTCGAACCATGAGTCCGAGCGTTGCGTCGAGAGTGCGGCCGACGAGTTCAGCAGTTTGATTTGTTGGCTCTCCATCGACCCATGCTTCAGCAATGCACCGTGGAAACGGGTCATCAGGAAGCCACTCCACGACTCGGAGTCGCTCAATTCCAACCCCCACAACCGCCCAACGGCCGTCCGGCAGCTCTTCAGATTGGATGATCCGAATGAGAGTGCCGACGTCTCTGCGTTGGTCTCCCCCTCCCACTTCGCTGCCCCTATCGATAAGCACCGACCCGAAAAGTCGGTCATCGGTGAGACAGGTCATAACCAACGCTCGGTAACGAGGCTCAAACACCTGGAGCGGAAGGGCCACGCCTGGC
>CAEZTR010000170.1_pt1 | contig 4184 bp, 6 predicted proteins | sample 7264261 | NCBI WGS metagenome assembly CAEZTR01 (sample SAMEA6813809, study PRJEB35770) | freshwater metagenome | biome: Freshwater; feature: Freshwater reservoir; material: water | place: Czech Republic | collected 2017-08-18 | depth 0.5m m
CCGAACCACCAGCATTGTTGACGACGATGTCGAGGCGACCGAACTCGCTGATCGTGCGATCAACAATGTTCGCTAGCACCGTGAGATCGTTCACGTTTCCGGGCAGGATGAGCGCACGCCGGCCAAGCGCACGGACGTCGGCAGCAACGGCTTCGAGGTCTTCTTCGGTGCGGGCGGTGAGGACCACGTCGGCCCCGGCAGCAGCGAAGGTGGTGGCGATCGCCGCGCCGATGCCTTTACCGGCACCGGTGATGATGGCGACCTGGTCGGTGAGCAGGAAGCGGTCGGCGAAGTCAGCGGCAGAAGTCATGGCGACAACGTACGCGCCTCACTACCTCGCCGCTGAAAAGGCTGCGAAACCTCAGTGCGTGAAGTTCGGTGCAACCGGTGCGGGCTCTGGCTCAACCGGGATCGGAAGGACTGCGAATGCCGACCAAAAGATGTAGCCGGTGGGGTTGCTCATGGTGACAGTTTCGGTGAAGACGCCTGTCGTCGGATCAACAGTGCCCAGTTCCGGAATGGCCGGCGCCGATGGCGTGATGGCGTTTGCAGTTGGTCCGAAACCGCTTGTCGACATGGCGTAGACCTTGTTGCCGGTGGCCACGCAGTCAAATCCAAGTAACTGCGTACTGATGCCGGCTTCGGTCGGAATTCCAGTGGTGGGATCAATGGACGCCCAAGCGATTCCGATTGAGGCTGGTGATTGATCAACGCTGTTGAGGGAAAGCCCAGGAATCAATGACCACATAGTTGCTGCGCACGAAGTGAGACCGTAAACGGCGGTGCTCGGTGAGAAGCCCTCGCCGACCTGGGTGAGTTCACCGTTGGAAAGATTCACCGTGAACAGGCAGCTGAATGCGTAGGTGTCACCGGTTGTAAAACTCCCCGGCTCGGCAAGACGCGGGTCGCAGGTGGTTTCGTTGATTGCGATGACGTAGACGGTGCCCGCCGCATCGACGGCGATACTCCCGCCGCTAATTCCGCTGATCGGAGCGCCGCCAACGGTGAGCGATTGTCCACTCGGTGTTCCGTCCGCAGAGAAGGTGATGAGTTCCGCGCCACCGAGTGAGTCATACGCGGGGCTTACTGAGCCGACAACAAAGAACTGTGTGCCGGCGATTCCGTAGACCGTTCCATTGGACGAAACCGCAAGGTCTGCAGCGCAGGCTGCTTCCGAGGAAGGGGCGGGAAGGTCAGTGAGAGCGCCGGTCGCAAGATCGATTGTGTAGAGATCGCACAGGCCTTGACCGTTGTCCATGATTGTGAAAGCGGTGACGGGTTCGGCAGGAGCGGCGACCGCGTTTGCGTTGGAGTTCGACGATGAACCAAACGGGAGCACGAACGCTGCAGCGACAAGCGCCATTGCTGCAAAGGGGAGAAGAATTCGTCGAGCAGTCATTGGGGTCTCATTCTGCCAAGGTTGAGTGTGCACCCTATCCAAAAACGCAATGCGTCACTTTTCAGTATTGGCGAGCTCGTTGATCCAGGCCCCGGGCAGGCCGAACCACTTGGCCCCGACGATGATCCGGTCGAGGTAGTCGGGGCTGGGCAAACCGACATCGTCGTAGTTCTCGATGTAGATGAGTGTCTCAATGGGCTGATTGTTGGCAATCACGATGATCGGTTCACGGCGGTACAGCCCGCCGGCCACGCCTTCATAGCGGTCAAGGGTGTGCAGGTCTTCGTCGGAAAGATTCCAGATCGCGCCCCAAACCTGCGAGCCAAGTGAGGGGGAAACAGTGGCGTAGCCGCGGCCACCGATACGCCATGCCCAGTCGTCGAGACAGGCAGCGCCGATGGCGAGGGCATCAGGACAACGCCATTGCATTTGCTCGGGATCAAGGTTCGATCCGTAGGCGAAATAGAGGTGCGGATTGGGGAGTGTGTCGAGGGAAATGAGCTGGGTTGTGGGAGTGAATTCGTTCAATAGATGGTCCTTTCGGTTGGGAGTGGTGAGGGGTGTAGAGAATCGCCCCGATGCCAAGGGGCGCTTGGGATCGGGGCCGATAGATGGCCGCCCCGGGGTGCGAGAAGAGTTCACGCCTATATATAGGGAGTAACTCTCACGCAATCAGACGAAGTGACAAGCCTTCATTCGCCGGAGTTCGCCCAGTGGTGGTTCATCAAGTCGAGTGCTTCGGCAAGCGAGAGTTTCGCCACTTCGGCAGAGCTCAATTGCAAGATGTGCACCAACTGGTGGGCGAGTCCGGCGGGGAGTGCCGCCGATGGTGGAGCCGGTATTGCTGTTGAGCGAACAGGAACGTTGCCATCATTGACACAGGACCAGAACTCGTTCGCCGTGACGCACAGTTGATCGCGAAGGATGTGCGACCACAGCGCTTTGCCGTAGGACTCGTTGTTTGGAGGGCGTGAGATTCGGGTGCGAAGAATGCGTCCGTCATCGAGTGGAAGTTCAAGGGTGATGTGGTGTTTGTTCGTGCGCTCACGAGCGCTCTGCACCTGACGCCAACCTTCAACTTCACAGAAGCGAACGTGTTCGCGCCGAGTAGCGGCGCGGCGCTTCATTGTTCGGTGATGGAGTCGATGGTGAGCAACCAGGAACGCAGTTGCTCATCGGTACTCAATTCCACCAACGCAGCGACCGCCCAATTCGCTTCGTGGTTGGCTGCGACATGTAGACGATCGTTCCAATCGGCGGCGTAGTCGCGCAGTGCATCGATGAGATCGTCGATTGCCGCATCGAGGTCGTCGCCTTCGCCGGACACCGGAAGCCCAGGAAGGAATGCTGACCAACCTCCGCCTTCGGCAGTCACGACAGCGTGCGCGGGCCGAAGTGTTGCGAGTTGTGACCGAAGGAGTTCACCGTCGACCACTGCGAAGCGGGTGTGGTCGCGCTCGAGCGTGGTCACGACACCGGCGTTCGCAGCATCGAGAACCCCGCGAAGGTTGGCCCGAGCCTCGGAGTACGAAGGGAAGTGGCGGACGGTCATGTCCTCAAGGCTACTGATGCCAGTGCGTACGTCAAGTACGTGCCGTACGCCAATGGTTTGGCCCCCTGGACTGTCGGACAGATTCGGTTCCATAGAGCGTTCCTCGTTCCACGTTGGCTTTTGGGAATCGGGGAAGGTCCGGCATCGAGCGGTGACGCCACTGGCATCTGAGCATCCGAGTGCGACAGCGGTCGTCTTGGCCAAGACTCGAATTCAGCGCTCTTTGTCCTTGACGATCCAGTCGTTCGACCAGCCACTGAAGATGCGAGACCAGGAGGGTCGATTGATCTCGACATCGATCTCGGTGAGGGCCTGAAGATCTTCGGCCCGCAGCCAACTGTTGTGAACGAGCGTGGCCGACACCGCATGCGCGTGACACAGCGGAAGGATCTCGTTGATGAGCGTTGGTGCGATGAGGTCGGGGGACTCGGGCATCCACTTGCGGCGAGCTTCGGGGTGTTCGCTCAGATCGTGAAGAGTCCACGCGGCCCGACTGCCCTCGTGGAGAAGAGCGATGTGACTGGGATTGATGCACCCGTCATTGGGATGCATAGAACCGATGGCAACGATGGCAGTAACTGAAGACATGAAGATCCTTTCGTTCGCAGACCAGTGAGGTCGCGCTAGAGGGGTAACGCACGCAACGGCACAAAATGTGCACACGTGCGAAATTTGTTTACGCAGCGAACTCGAGCTCGGGCATCTCGATAACGAAATCGGCGTAACTCGCCAGAGATCGGCTGAGCGATTGCGGGCGCGAGACGACGACAACGTTGAGGCCGAAGTGACGGGCGCGGTACGCGACGTCAATGAACCGATTGTCACCGCTACCGATGACAACAGTGTCGAAACGTCGAGCGACGAGTTCGAGATCGATGCCGTTGATCAGGGCGAGATCTGCGCCGTCGGTTCCGTAACCAGGCCGAACTTCCGCACCGGGGAATGCGACCTTGAGGTCGAACCAACGGGAGTGGTCCGCCGCGACGAACAGGAGGTCATCGTCTTCAACGCCGGCGACTGAGTTGTAGAGCGACCTTGCGTCTGCCCACACGGGAATGCCGTGTGTGAGAGCGAGGAGATTTTCGATGTCAACTAGGTGGTAGGCCCTTCCGTACTCACGCATTGCGTTCTCCGTTCTGGGTCCGCCGATCGGCCCCATGGGAAGAACGCAGGAAACGACTCGGAATGTGTGTGTCCTTGTGCGGATCCATCTCCCAGATCCAGGGGTAAAGG